>Ga0048257_100106_pt1 | contig 44412 bp, 37 predicted proteins | sample SubbioWold_Dec13_FD_54351 | JGI IMG/M metagenome (GOLD analysis project Ga0048257, IMG submission 54351) | Serpentinite rock and fluid subsurface biosphere microbial communities from McLaughlin Reserve, California, USA - CSWold_Dec13... | ecosystem: Environmental > Terrestrial > Deep subsurface >...
GTTGGGCGTAGGCAAGGCGGGAGGGAAGCAAAATTGGGTAGTGAGCGCCATACTTCGGTTGATGAACATACTCGATCAATTCTCGTTCCCCACATCGGGCGGCAGGGTGCCTTTGTGGACGCTCTGCATGATGTGCAGCAGGCTTTCGGTTACCTGCCTGAGCAAGCGTTGCGGGTGTTGGCGGACGAGCTAAAGCTACCGCTGTCCCAGGTCTGGGGGGTTGCTTCCTTCTATGACCAATTTTACTCGGTGCCACGGGGTCGAAACATTGTCCGTGTCTGTACCGGAACGGCGTGCCAGGTTCGGGGATGTCAGGCTGTGTTGCAGCGGATGGAGAGCGTTATGGACCTTAAGAACGGTGAAACAAGCGCCGACCGGGCCTTTACCCTGGAAACCGTAAACTGCGTGGGCTGTTGCGGGCTGGCGCCGGTGGTCGTCATAAACAAGAAGGTGGTTCCAAACCGTGACGTGGAGCGGGTTATCAGAGACCTGTCGAAGGGGGACGAGGGTGATGAATAAACCGGCAAGTGCGGCGGATCTGGCCGCGCTGCGCGCTCGTCTGATGGCGGAGCGCCAACCCGGCTGCAAGACCGTTAAGGTATGTACCGGTTCCGCCTGTCGTTCGGCTGACGCGCTTGAGGTAGCACAAGCGTTGTCGCGGGAAGTCGCGCGGGCGGAACTCCCGGTAGCCGTCGAACATACCGGTTGCCAGGGCCTTTGTCAACTCGGCCCGCTGGTAACCGTGCAACCGGAAGGGACGTTTTATGGACACGTTGTACCCTTTGATGCGTCGAAGATCGTGGACCTTACCGTAAAGCGCGGCCAGTTTGTCAGCCACCTTGCATGCCCGCATCCTGAAACCGGGCGGCCGGTCCGATCCGCCGACGACCTGCCGTTTTACAGCAGCCAAACGCGGTTGGTGCTTCGCTATTGCGGCATGATCGACCCAATGCGGATTGAGGACTACATTGAGGCAGGAGGCTACGAGGCGCTGGCCCGGGTGTTGCAGGAAATGTCGCCCGAGGACGTTATTGCAGGCGTTAAACGGTCCAGGCTGCGTGGACGTGGCGGCGCCGGCTTTCCGACAGGACAGAAATGGGAAGGAGCGCGAAAGGCCAAGGGTAGGCGCAAATTCGTCATCTGCAACGCCGACGAGGGCGACCCCGGCGCCTTTATGGACCGCGCCCTGCTGGAAGGGGATCCGCACGCCGTCCTGGAGGGGATGATCATCTGCGCGTACGCGGTGGGCAACTGCCGCGAGGGCTTTGTATACGTCCGCGAGGAGTACCCTTTGGCGGTCCAAACCGTCGGCACGGCGATCGAACAGGCTCGTGCAATGGGGCTGCTCGGCGAGAATATCCTCGGCAGCGGCCTGGATTTTGATATCGAAATCCGGCGCGGCGCGGGAGCTTTTATTTGCGGGGAATCGACGGCGTTGATGTTTTCTATCGAAGGAAAACGCGGTATGCCCCGTGTTACACCGCCCCGCTCCGTCGAGTCGGGATTATGGGGTTGTCCTACCTGCTTAAACAACGTAGAGACCTTCGCCAACATCCCCTTAATCATCAACCGGGGCGCCGACTGGTACGTAACGCACGGCACCAGCGGGTCCAAGGGCACAAAAGTCTTTGCCCTTTCAGGCAAGGTGAGGTATACCGGCCTGATTGAGGTGTCGATGGGGATCAGCACCCGTCAGGTGGTATTCGATATCGGCGGAGGGATCGAAGGAGGAAAACGGTTCAAGGCGGCTCAGATCGGGGGTCCCGGCGGCGGGTGCGTACCGGAGGAACACCTCGACCTGCCGATTGATTTTGAATCGTTGGACGCTATCGGATCGGCCATGGGCTCAGGCGCTTTGGTTGTTGTGGATGAGACTATCTGCATGGTGGATTTCGCCCGTTACTTTTTACAGTTTACCCAGCAGGAATCGTGCGGGCAATGCCCGCCGTGCCGCATCGGGACCTACCAGATGCTGCGTATTCTGGAGCGCATCGTGGAAGGCAAGGGGAATGAAGGAGACCTTGAGCGGCTTGAAGATCTGGGCCGTCTCATCAGCGAGACATCCCTCTGCGGACTCGGTAAGGTCGCTCCCCGGCCCGTGCTCTCCACGCTCCGGTTCTTCCGAAGCGAGTACATGTCCCACATTTTTGAAAAGCGCTGTCCGACAGGGAGTTGTTCGGCGTTGAAACGTCTCGTGATCGGGCCCGATTGTAGCCAGTGCGGTCTTTGCGCGGAGGTGTGCCCACAACACGCTGTTATCGAGAAACAGGATGGCTTCACCATCGACCAGGTGATCTGCGACAACTGCGCGGCGTGTGTAACGGCTTGCCCGATGGAATGCATCTTAGAAGATACCGGGGAGGGAGAACCGAATGAAAGAAACAGCGCCGATCACCCTGACCATTGACGGCCGGGAAATCACGGTAGCGCCGGGAACGACGATTATTGAGGCCGCGGCCGCGGTTGGAATCGACATCCCCCACCTTTGCTACTGCCCGGGACTAAAAAGCACAGGATCCTGTCGCCTGTGTATCGTTGAAATCGAGGGGCTTCGCAGCCCGGTTGTCGCCTGCAAGCGAAAAGCCACGCCGGGAATTGTCGTGCATACAGACAGTCCGACAATCCGGGAGGCACGCCGTTTTGTGGTGGAACTCCTGCTGTCCCGGCACCCAAGGGAATGTCTTGTTTGCGACAAGAGCGGCACGTGCCGGTTGCAAAGGTATGCCTATGAATTGGGGGCGCGGGCCGACCACTTTCTTGTCGAATATCCGAACCATCCTGTTGACGACGGCAACCCGTTTATCCTGCGCGACCCTAATTACTGCGTTTTGTGCGGCCGCTGCGTCCGGATCTGCCATCTGCAGGGTGCCGGTATCCTTGACTTTATCGACCGCGGCCTGAAGACAAAGGTAGGGACGCCGTGGGACCGCCCGCTGGATCAATCGGGTTGCGACTTTTGCGGCAGTTGCGTTGAAGTCTGCCCCACGGCAGCCTTGATAGAGCGGCAGCAGCGCGGTCGGGGCAGGGAATGGGAACTGCGCCGTTCCACGTCCGTCTGCGGTTACTGCGGCGCCGCCTGCGCCGTTGATATGCACCTGAAAGGCGACGAGATCGTACGGACCAGCACCCCTCAACAGGTGGGTTACTTGTGTGCGCGGGGCCGGTTCGGATGGGCGCATCTGTCTCATCCGGAGCGGTTGACCATGCCGCTGGTAAGGGAGAACGGAACGTTGGTGACGGCCGATTGGGCCGAGGCCCTGGACGCCGCGGCCAACGGGCTTACCGCGGTACGGGGACAATGGGGACCGGGTTCTGTCGGTGGGATCATCGGAACCGGCGTATCCAATGAGGTTGCGCACGCGTTTCAACGTCTGATGCGCGCGGGGTTAGGCACCGATAATCTGGATACTTCCCTTGGTTTCAAGGGATTGGATGTGCTACGGGACATACATGAGATTTATAGCGGAAAGCGGGCTACCTTGGAAGACATCGCCGGCGCCGATGTGTTGCTCGTGATCGGGGACGCGGCCCGGCGCTCGCCGGCAATCTGGCCAAAGGTTAAGCAGGCGCTCGCCAGTGGCGCAAGCCTGATTTATGTGGGCTTCTATCACGGTCGGTTGGCCAAGGCGGCATCTGTATGGCTGCGATCTCGTCCGGAAGCGGCGGAAGCGGTGCTGCATCACATGGCGGCCACGCTCCTGCGGCTTGATGTTGAGGGTGGCAGGCTACCCGGCCGGCGTTATGGAGATTTCCGCAACTATAGAACAGCCCTCCAAAGAGCCTTGACAAAGCCTGTTCCGGATCCTGAGGGGCCGGATGAAAGCGACCTTATTGCCGCCTGTACCTTTTTTGGCGACTTGAGCCGTAAAGCGGTGGTGATCTTTGCCGCGGACGGAATAACCCGCGGTACGGCCAGCGCTGCTGTCAACCTCGCGTATCTTACCGGAAGAACCGAACGGGCGGTTTATCCTGCGGTTTCGGCAGCCAACGCGGCCGGGATTCTGACCGTATTGGGCAACGGCAAAGCACCCGCCGAATCTGGCTCTCGCGGAACGCCGCTGTTTGCCGGCAAAACCCTCGTACGGGGTCTTTACGTACTGGCGGAGGATCCCCTGTCCGCCTTCCCGGACTCGGAACGGTGGCGGGAGATGATGGGAAAACTGGACTTCCTCGTTGTTCAAGATATGTTCCTGACCCCGACCGCGGCGCTTGCTGACGTGGTCCTACCCGCTTCCAGCCATGTGGAAGAAGGCGGTAGTTTTATCAGCGCGGCAGGCCAGCTGGTACGCTTTGATCGGGTAATACCACCCGTGGGAATGGGTAATCCGGAGATCCTGGCGCAAATCGGCGCTCGCCTGGGGATCCCGCGGCTCCGCGACGTTAACGATCCGACGGCGGAGATCGAGCGCCTCGCGTCCAATTGTACGGCGCCGGATTCCAAGCCGGCACTGTTCGCGCCGTCCGTCAGCCATTTCGTCGTGGAGGATACTCCCGGAATATCGCTTGTGGGGTATGCCTCCTGCTTCTATCCCGTCCATGATGCCAAGCTGCGGCGTAGCGGTTTCGCAGAGTTGGAACCGTATGACGGGGACGGCATTGCCTTATCGCCAGAAGATGCGGAGGCATTGGGGATTGTGGAGGGAGTGGAGGTTGTAGCTCTGTCGCCTCACAGTCAGGCCTCTGCCAGGGTGAAGATTGACAACGGACTGTTGCCCGGCGTCGCGCTTGTTTCTCCGGACGCCCCGGTGGCGTTAGCCTTACTCGGCGGTTCTTGGCCTCTGGGTCCGGTGCCAATCCGGTTAAGCGTTGCAACGACTTGAGGAAGGGGATGAAAAACGGTGAAAAGGGAGGACCAGTTTACCGACTGCCAGGCAAGCCAGCAAATGATCGCCAAGGCGTCCCGTGACGGTACCGTTACTATGTTTGACCAGATCCGGGAACGTAAGGTTTGCAAATTTGGCGCGGACGGCAGTTGCTGCCGGATCTGCTATATGGGCCCCTGCCATGTCAGGGAAGGAGGTCCCGGGGCCGACACGGGCGTTTGTGGAGCGACCCCCGCCACCATCACGGCACGAAACTTTGGCCGGATGATTGCCGCTGGAACGGCCGCTCACAGTGACCATGCCCGGGAGATCGTGTTGACTTTTCTTAAGATACTCGACGGTGAAGCGACCGGTTACACTATACGTGACCCGGCAAAACTCCGGGAACTTGCGGATGTTCTCGGTATTTCCTCGAATGGTGATACCAAAGAACTGGCACGCAAGGTGGCGGAATCTCTGCTTGCCGAATTCGGCAAGCAGGAAGGGGAATTGATTTTCCCAAGCCGGGCTCCCGCCAAGCGGCTGGAGATCTGGCGCCGTCTCGGGGTTGTCCCCCGCGGCATTGATCGGGAGGTCGTGGAGATGCTCCATCGTACCAGTGTGGGTGTAGATCAGGATTTTGAGCACTTAATGCTTCAGGGGATGAGGGTTGCGCTGGCCGACGGCTGGGGCGGCTCGATGATCGCGACCGAACTACAGGACGTCCTTTTCGGAACACCTTACCCTTTGCGTGGCAAAGTCAACCTTGGTGTTCTACGGGAGGATCACGTCAATATCGTGGTTCATGGGCATGAGCCGCTGCTGCCTATGGTTATCGTGGACATGGCCCGGGACGAAGAACTCCTGTCCAGGACGCGAAGTGTCGGAGCAAAGGGGATCAACATCGCCGGTATTTGTTGTACCGCCAACGAACTCCTGCTCCGTAAGGGCATTCCGGTGGCGGGAAGCGTCCTCCAGCAAGAACTGGCCATCGTTACCGGCGCCGTTGACCTCATGATGGTCGACGTCCAGTGTGCAATGCAGGGTTTGGCCAATGTTGCAGCCTGTTACCACACGGAGCTTGTCACCACTTCGTCGCGGGCGCGCATCCGGGGGGTCACCCACGTGGAGTTTCATCCGGAGCATGCCGAGGAGACGGCGCGAGAACTTATTCTCAGGGCGATCAATAACTATTCTCGGCGTGGTATTGTGGAGATTCCGCGGGAGGAAATGGATATGGTGGCGGGGTTTTCCCACGAGTCCATTCGTTACATGCTTGGCGGGAGATTCCGTACCGGCTACGGCCCGCTTAACGAAAACATCATCAACGGCCGTATCCGGGGGATTGCGGCCATGGTGGGCTGTTCCAACCCGCGGGTACGTGATGGGTACCTGCATACCACCGTGGTGAGGGAGCTGATCGCCAATAACGTGCTGGTGTTGACCAGCGGTTGTGCGGCTATCAGTTGCGCCAAGGAAGGACTGCTGGTGCCCGAGGCCTCCGAGCTGGCGGGTTCAGGACTGCGGGAGGTTTGTGAAGCGGTAGGCATGCCGCCGGTGTTGCACTGCGGTTCCTGCGTCGATAACAGCCGCCTGCTGGTGGCGGCGACCGAAATGGTGCGCCAGGGCGGGCTTGGCGACGATTTGGCCAACCTGCCTCTTGTCGGGTGCGCTCCTGAGTGGATGAGCGAAAAGGCGATAGCCATCGGCCAGTATTTCGTTTCCAGCGGTGCTACCGTCGGCTTTGGTGTCAGGTTCCCAACCCTTGGCAGCGAAGAGTTTTCCAGTTTCCTTTTTGAGGGTATCAGTGCGCTCACCGGGGGTAAGTGGTTCTTCGAGCCCGATCCAATGGCGATGGCGCGCCGGTTGATCGAGTACATCGATGCGGCACGGCGGGCGCTTGGGATCGAGCAGGCAAGGGAAAGAGTTTTGTTTGATATGGAGATGCGGCGGCAAATCGCAACCGGTTAGCTGGTCGAAGCGCCGGATAGGGAACAAACAATTCTGTAGCGAGGAGGTTCAAAATGGCGGCACACATCTTGGATGGGAAGGCGATAGCAACTCAAATACGATCGGAACTGGTTCGGGAAGCAGGGTCTTTCGCCGCGCAGCGGGGGGCGCCGCCGGGGCTGGCGGTGGTGCTGGTCGGGGACAATCCGGCGTCACAGACATATGTGCGCAACAAGGAGCACGCCTGCCAGGAGGTGGGTATCCGGTCAACGGTACACCGTCTGCCCGCTGACACCCAAATGGATGATCTGCTTCGGCTTCTTGATCAGCTTAACGGAGACGAAGGCATTCACGGCGTTCTTGTCCAACTGCCCCTTCCGGACCACCTGGACGCCAGAGCGGTAACGCGGGCTATTAGACCGGAAAAAGACGTAGACGGTTTTCATCCCCTGAACGTCGGAAAGCTGCAGATCGGCGAGCCCTGTCTGACGCCGTGCACGCCATCCGGGGTTATCGCCATCCTCGAACGGTCGGGTATCGATATCGCCGGGCGGCATGCCGTTGTGATCGGCCGCAGCAACATCGTAGGCAAACCTACCGCCTTGTTGTTGTTGCAGCGTCACGCCACCGTAACCATTTGTCATTCCCGTACCGCGGATCCTTCATCCGTGACCCGGCAGGCGGATATTCTCGTGGTGGCCGTTGGTCGTCCGGGGATGATCACCGGCGAGATGGTTAAGGAGGGGGCGGTGGTGGTGGATGTGGGAATCAACCGTGTGGACGGACGCCTAGTGGGAGACGTCGACTGGGATAGCGTCGCCCCGCGTGCCGCGGCCATCACTCCCGTTCCCGGTGGAGTCGGCCCGATGACCGTAACCATGCTCCTGGCCAACACCATTCTCGCAGCGAAATCGCAGGTAGCCGCATCAACCGGCATATTGGCGACCTGAATGGCGGCTGGTCACGGGCGGAATGATTTTTTGTTTCCTCAACAGGCGTAACTGTATTTCAGCTTATCAGACCGGCGATTAACGGCTAAGTTGTTGGTCCTTACACGTATTAAGGGTATGCTCACACCAATAACTGTTACTTCTAGTGATTTACACACTATCGAAAGAGGGATGACCTTGTCCAGGATAATTGCCACGGCGGCTATTCGGGGAGCGCACAGCATTATACGTCGGGCCGAAGAAAAGCTGAAAAGCGCCATGGAGATCCTGGGTGCGACTCACCCCGTGGAACTGCCCAATACCGGGTACTACCTTCCGGTCATTTATGGCATTACCGGGCGGAAAGTGACCCGGCTTTCCGAGATAGGGCCGGTCCTGGCCCTGGCGAAAGAACTTCTTCCCCCGTTGCCGGCGGAAGCCCGCTGGACCCCATACCTTGGACCCATGCTTGACGCCGGGATGGCCACGCTGTTTGCGGAGGAAATCATCGAGGCTCTCAGGTATGTAACCGGGCCCTCCCCGGTCGAGGGTATCTGGCTGGGTGCGGCCGACGACGTAATCCTGAGGGAACGCGGGATCGAGTTCGTGGACGGACGGGCACCGGGGTTTGCCGCCGTGGTGGGTTCCGCCCCGGATGTCCCTACAGCGGTAAAACTAGCCCGCGAAATGCAGCAGAAAAGCCTTTACGTTTTCATGGCGGGGCGAGCCGACGGAACCAGTTTCGCGGAGCAACTGGCCGGCGCCGACGTCCAACTTGGTTGGCCGACGCGCCTGGTTCCCTTTGGGGAAGAAGTTTGCGCCCACATTTACTCCCTCGGATTCGCCACGCGGGTGGCCCTGTCCTTCGGTGGCGTAACGCCGGGCGACTACCGCCGGGTGCTGTCTTATAACAAAACCCGGGTCTTTGCTTTTCTTCTGGCCCTGGGTCCGGTGACCGACGAATGGTATGCCAATGCGGCGGGAGCGATAAACTTCGGTTTTCCGGTTGTTGCCGACACCGACATCCCCGAAATCCTGCCCTACGGTATTTGCACCTATGAACATGTCGTGGCCCGTGTGCCACATGATCGTATTGTGGCCAGGGCGGTGGAGGTGCGGGGACTCAAAGTGCCGGTAGCCGATGTGGAAGTGCCCGTGGCCTTTGGTCCGGCCTTCGAGGGAGAAATCATCCGGCGGAATGAGACCTTTGTGGAGATCGGTGCCGGCCGATCCACGGCTTTTGAACTGCTCGTGACACGGCCGATGGGCGAGGTGGAGGACGGCCATGTCCAGGTCATCGGGCCCGACCTCGACGATCTGAAAGAGGGCGATACTCTTCCCCTGGGTCTGGTCATTGAAGTGGCCGGGCGAAAGATGAAAGAGGAGTTTGAACCGGTTATTGAGAGGCGTTTGCATTATTTCGTCAACTACCTGGAAGGCGTGGTCCACATCGGCCAACGCGACATCGTCAGAATCAGGGTGTCCAAGAAGGCGTTCGCCGCCGGCCTGCGCCTGCAACATATCGGGGCGGTGGTGGCCAACAGGGTCAAGGCGGAGTTCGGTTCGCTCGTCGACAAAGTACGGGTCACGCTCTACACCACGCCCGAGGGGGCGCTCGCGGAGCAGGAAAAGGCTCGGGCCGTCTACCGGCGGCGTGATGAGCGCCTCGATGCGCTAACCGATGAGGCGGTCGACGTCTTCTACACCTGCAGCCTCTGTCAATCGTTCGCCCCGTCTCATATCTGCATTATAACGCCTGAACGTTTGGGGCTCTGCGGGGCGGTGAACTGGCTCGACGCCCGGGCGTCATGTGAACTCAAGCAGACCGGGCCCAATCAGCCTGTCGCCATCGGAACGTGCATCGACGAGACGCGGGGGCAGTACAGCGGCGTCAACGCCGCCATGCAGCGCTACACCCAGGGCAAGATCACGTCCCTGAGCCTTTATTCGATGATGGAGGACCCGATGACTTCGTGCGGATGCTTTGAAGCTATCGGTGCCGTTCTGCCGGAGGCCAACGGGATCTTTATCGTTAACCGTGAGTACACGGGGGATACACCTCTGGGGATGCGGTTTTCTACCCTGGCCGGCATGGTTGGCGGCGGAGAACAGATTCCCGGCTTTATGGGGCTGGCAAGGGCATATGTCATCAGCCGCAGGTTTATTCAGGCCGACGACGGTCTGGCGCGAGTGGTTTGGATGCCGCGCCAGCTCAAGGAGTTCCTCCGGGAGGGCCTCATCCGCCGGGGGGCGGAAATCGGCGTTCCCGATCTCATCGATCGCATCGCCGATGAAACGGTGGGCACTTCGGTGGACGAGATTCTACCCTTCCTGAAAGAGACACAACATCCCGCCCTGAGCATGGAACCAATTATGTAGGCACCAAGGAGTGGCGTACGATGGCGTTAACCGGACTCCAGATTTTCAAGCTATTACCGAAAACAAACTGCCGGGAATGCGGGTTTGCAACGTGTCTGGCTTTTGCGATGGCCCTCGCGGTCGGCAAGACTTCTCTGGACGACTGCCCGCAGGCGTCGGATGAGGCCCGTGAGACCTTGGGCGCGGCCGCTGAACCCCCGATCCGCCTGGTGACGGTGGGCCAAGGTGAGTATGCCGTCGAGCTGGGGGGCGAACTTGTCCTCTTTCGCCATGAAAAGACATTTTACCATCCGACGGCGGTGGCCATCGAGGTCCGGGATGATTTGCCCGAGGCCGAACTGACGGAACGGTTGCACGCCGTTCAGGCCCTTTCATTCGAGCGGGTGGGGATCACCATGCGCATTAACTCGATCGCGATTCGCCAAACCGGTTCGGATTCAGCTTCTTTTGTGAAGACGGTGGAACTGGTCCAGGCGAACAGCCCGCTGCCGTTGACCCTGGTGACCCAAGATCCCGGGGCGATGCGCGCGGCCCTTGCCATTGTGGGTTCAAAGCGTCCCCTTCTCTGGGGTGCTGCCGAGGCGAACTGGCGGGAGATGACAGCTCTGGCCAAGGAGTACGGCTGCCCGCTGGTCGTCACGGCGGGGGATCTCGCCGGCTTGTCCTCGCTCAGCGAACAGGTGACTGGCAACGGCTATAAGGACATTGTATTGCACGTGCCTGCGAAAGCTGCGGGAGATGTCCTGCGCGCGGCAACCGCAATAAGACGGATGGCTATTAAAAAGCGGTTCCGTCCCTTTGGGTTTCCCGTTCTCGCTTCGGTTGGCGATAACCGGGACGCATACCTCGCCGCCCTAACGGCTGCAACGTGCATTGCCAAGTACGCGAGCATGATTGTGCTGGATACCGTTGATCCGGCAGTCGTTCTGCCGTTGTTAACCCTCCGTCAGGACATCTACACCGATCCGCAAAAGCCGATCCAGGTCCAGGCAGCCTGCTACACTATCGGCAATCCCGGTCCGGACGCCCCGGTCCTGGTAACCACCAACTTTTCGCTTACCTATTTCTCGGTGGGCAACGAGATCGAATCGAGCAGGGTGGGTGCCTACCTTGTGACAGTTGACACCGACGGTACCTCCGTCCTTACGGCCTGGGCCTCCGGCAAGTTTGGCCCCGAACAGATAGCCGAGGCGCTCGAGAAGACGGCCGTCGGGGAAAAGGTGAAACACCGGAAGGTAGTCATTCCGGGCTACGTGGCGGTGCTAAGCGGGCGGCTGGCAGAGCTTTCGGGCTGGGATGTCCTGGTAGGACCGCGTGAAGCGGCGGCGCTACCAGGTTTCCTGCGATCTTATACTGCCAACTAAATGGCAGATGCTGGATGGCAGTTTTTTCAGGGTTTACTAAGGCCAGATGACACGGTTTCTCAGCGATTATTAATGGGCTACAGGCTAATCTGAGGGGGGTGATGAGGTGGGATTTAGAATCGCGGTAGCGGGTAAGGGTGGATCAGGCAAGACGACGGTCGCCACGCTTGTCATTCGTTACCTTATCCGTCGCGGTCTGGGGCCGGTCCTGGCAGTGGATGCCGATCCGAACGCCAACCTCGGTGAAGCGCTGGGGGTAGCCCCATGCGCGGACCTGATGGAAATCCTGCATCAGATTATCGGCCCTTCCCAAGGATCGGGAGGGATTGATAAGGTTTCCTACCTGGACTTCCGTGTACGGGAGGCGTTGATGGATGCCGACGGCGCCGAGGTGGATCTTGTTGCTATGGGGCGTCCGGAGGGTTCCGGCTGCTACTGTTATGCCAACGCCATGCTGCGCGGGGTCATGGAGAGGCTGGATAAGAATTACGGTTACACTGTTTTGGATAATGAGGCCGGTCTCGAACATCTGAGCCGGCGGACAACCGATCTTGTTGACCTGCTCATCGTTGTCAGCGACAACAGCGTGCGGGGGGTGCGTTCCGCCGGACGGGTGGTGCGGGTGGCAGCGGAACTCGGGTTACGGATCAAGCGCCAATGCCTCCTTGTTTGCAAGGCGCAGAACAAGCTCAGTGCGGCTTTACGTGAGGAAATCGCCGCCACCAACCTTGATTATGTGCGGGTGTTGCCATATGACGCTCTTATTGCCGAGCATGACGCCAGCGGCAAACCGCTTTTGCATATTCCCGCAAACGCGCCGGTAGTACGCTGCTTCGAGCCCGTGATGGATCAGTTGCTTCAGCAAAGCACGGATTTACAGAAGGAGGGAGAATTGCCGTGTCCTTTGAGCTTCACCGCGAAAAGTTTCCGTGCAGGATCAGTGAGGTAGAAATCGGGGCCGGCGTTGCGGGGAACGGGCAGCGATTCCTTCAGGTGGGCGGGGCGTCCACCCTGCCGTTTCTAAGTTTTGACGGGCCGTCCGGGCATCTGCCTGTGATAGGTATGGAAGTGTGGGACGTAGTCCCGGAACTCTGGCCGGCGCCCTTGGAAAACATTTTCGGCCCGGTGGCGGGCGATCCGGTGGAGTGGGCACGTCACTGCGCCCAGGAGTGGGGAGCGGAGTTCATCTGCCTGCGGCTGCGCGGTGCCGACCCCGAACTCAATGACGCTTCTCCGGAAGCCTGTGCGACGCTGGCCCGGGATGTCCTCGATGCGACAGGCGTACCGCTGGTTGTGTTGGGGTGCGGCAACGACGCCAAGGATAACGTCGTCCTGCAGAAGGTCAGCGAAACCTGTGCCGGCCGGCGGTGCCTGATCGGGCCCGTCACCAGCGATAACTACCGCACGATCGCAGCGGCCGCCATGGTCAACGGACATCTGGTTATTGCCCAGAGTCCGGTAGACGTCAATATGCAAAAACAAATCTGCGTTTTGCTTAATGATTTAGGAGTACCGCAAACGCAGATTGTCATGGACCCGACAACCGGAGGGCTGGGTTACGGCCTTGAATACACCTATTCCGTGATGGAACGGGTGCGCCTGGCGGCGCTCCAGGGAGAATCAAGCCTGGCGTTACCGATGATTGTCTTTTGCGGTTTTGAGGCCTGGCGGGCTAAAGAAGCCAAGACCGGTCCGACCGACGGGGTCGTGCAGGGTGTGGCTTGGGAGGCTCTTACGGCCGGGACCCTTCTCCAAGCGGGGGCGGATATGGTGGTGATGCTTCATCCTGAAGCAACCCGTGTGGTAAGGGAGCACGTTAAGGCGTTAGCAGGGGGAGAGATGACTTTATGATTTTGATCGGGGAACGAATCAACGGGCTTTTCCGCGATGTGGCCGAGGCTATTCAGGCGAAGAATCCTGAACCAATCCAGCGGCTTGCCGTGACCCAGACCGAAGCAGGCGCGACCTATCTCGACATAAACACCGGACCGGCCGTGGCTGACCCTGCAACTGTAATGCCGTGGTTGGTAAAAACGGTGGAAGAAGTCGTAGATACCCCCCTGTGTATAGACGCGGCCAAGCTCCCGGCGATCGAGGCCGGGCTTAAGGCAGTCACCAAGAGCCGGCCTATTATCAATTCAACGATAGCCGAGCGCGAACAGCTGGAGAAATACCTTACGATGGCCAGGGACTACGGGGCATACCTGATTGCGCTAACCATGAACCGGCGAGGCGTATCAAGGGACGCGGCCGACCGTCTGGCGATGGCCATGGAAATTGTAGTAACAGCCGACGAACTGGGTTTTTCCGTAAGTGATCTGTTTATTGACCCTTTGGTACTTCCCGTAAATGTTGGTCAGGAGCATGCCGTGGAGGTTCTCGAGACCATACGGCAAATCAAAACGCTGGCTGATCCACCCCCGCGGACGGTGGTCGGTTTAAGCAACGTCTCGCAAGGCTGTCCCCACCGCTTGCTGCTTAACCGGACTTTTGTGAGCATGGCCATGGGCTCCGGGCTTGACGCCGCCATTGCAGACGTGTTTGACACCCAGTTGGTAGAAACGGTTGCCGCCGGGCGTGTCCTACTTAACAAGGAGATATACAGCGACGCCTTTCTCCAGAGTGTCAAAAAAAGGTCCCCTAAGTAAACCTAGGTGGAGGGGGGTTGGAAGTTGAGTTTTGAACCAAAGATTCTTGCCTTTTGCTGTCACCACTGCGCCTACGGCGCGGCGGACCTCAGCGGCGTACTCCGCCTCCAGTACCCGGTTAATATCCAGATTATCAGGGTGCCTTGTTCGGGCCGCGTCAGTGGAGAACATGTCTTAGACGCTTTTGTCAAGGGCGCGGACGGGGTTTGTGTGGCCGGGTGCCTTAAAGGCAACTGTCATTACCAGAGCGGAAACCTGCGAGCGGGAAAAAGGGTCGAGATTCTGAAAAACCGCCTGGCGGACATTGGTATCGAGCCTGAACGGCTGCACATGTTTTACGTTTCGGCAAGCATGGGGGCACTCTTTGCCCGCTTTATGGCGGAACTGGTGGAGACCATCCGCGATCTTGGCCCGGCGTTTAGCGGTCAAGAGCGGGAGGGAGGGGAACAGCTTGATTCTCGCACGTCCTAAGACCGTTTCGTCAATTCTGGCACTGGTTGGGGGAATGAAGTCACTGGTGGTGGCAGGGTGTCAGGAGTGTGTGACGGTATGTCAATCGGGGGGGCGAAAAGAGGTTTCCTGTGTCGCGCAGCTTCTTGAGATTGCCGGCAAGAAGAGGGGCTTTCCGTTTAAAATCGCTCAGGTTACCGTTTTCAGGCAATGTGACAACGAATACCTTGTGCCGCTGGATGTTTTGATGGAGAAGGCAGATGCGTGCATCTCTCTGGGTTGTGGGGTTGGAGTGCAGTTTATCGCGGAAAGATACCCGACCGTGATGGTCATTCCTGGGGTTGACACCGTTGGCGGAGGGGGCACGGTGATGTCTGGAGTATGGGAGGAACGCTGCGCCATGTGCGGAGAGTGCATCCTCGCGGAGACCACCGGCATCTGTCCCGTGACCCGTTGTGCTAAGGGACTCTTAAACGGCCCGTGCGGCGGGTCCGTCGACGGCAGGTGCGAAGCCGGCACTGACCTGCCTTGCGCCTGGGAGATGATTTACCATCGCCTGAAGAAGCAGGGGCGTCTCGATAGCCTAACGAGGATAAGGCCCCCGAAGAACTGGGCTCATTCCGGTTCAGGAGCAATGCGCAAGGTGATTAGGGAGGAAGTAATGCCATGTCTATCGGTCCTGCCGCTAAAGTGATTGAGGCCCGCACCGGAAGCAGGCTGGAGAAGGTCCTTAGGGCGGGTCACTTTGCAGTGACTGCCGAGATCGGGCCGCCCAAGGGTGCTGACGGGCGCAGGATCCAACAGCTGGCTGCTTTGGTGAAGGACTATTCCGACGCGCAGAACCTTACCGACAACCAGACGGCGGTCGTGCGACTTTGCAGCCTTGCGGCGGCGGTACACGTTTTGAACAACGGCGGGGAACCGGTACTACAGATGACCACGCGGGACCGCAACAGGATTGCCTTACAGTCTGACCTCCTTGGAGCGGCAAGCCTGGGCGTTCGCAATGTATTATGCTTAAGCGGTGACCACCAGCGCTTTGGCAACCATCCGGAAGCCAAAGGTGTCTTTGATATTGATTCCGTGCAATTGACCGCAACAGTGAGGCAAATGCGGGAAGAGCGGCTGTTTATATGCGGTGAAGAAATAAAGGCACCCCCGCGGGTTTTCGTGGGGGCCGTGGAAAACCCCTTCGCCGGCCCCGTTGAACTGCGCGTGCTCCGCCTGGGCAAAAAGGTGATGGCTGGCGCCGAATTCATTCAAACGCAGGTTGTTTATGATGTTGAAGGCTTTACGCGTTGGATGGAGGCTGTATGCGCTGCGGGTTGGCATAAGAAGACCTTCATCCTGGCCGGGGTTACCCCGCCGAAGTCGGCCGGCGCTTTGCGCTACATGAGCCGGATTCCGGGGATGAAAGTGCCGGAGGAACTGATCCGCCGTATGGAGAAGGCCTCTGACAAACTCCGGGAAGGTCAGCGCATCGCTTTGGAAATCATCAATCACGTCCGGGCCATAGCAGGAGTCAGCGGCGTACACATTATGGCTATTAACTGGGAAGAAGCCGTGCCGGAGATTGTTAGCATGGCAGGGCTTTATCCCCGGCCATAGCTCGGTTAATCCTATTTACAGTTTTACAGTAGGGGGGAGAGAAAGACTATGTTACCGGACATCGAAATCGCCTGCAGCGCCAAGCTAAAGCCGATAGTGGATGTGGCTGCCGATCTGGGTCTTGGAATGGACGACATCGAGCTATACGGAAAGTATAAGGCCAAGGTAAGTATGGATGTTTGCCGACGAGTGAAAGATGCCCCGCGGGGGAAGTTGATCTTTACAACGGCCATTACGCCGACGCCTGCCGGAGAGGGGAAGACATGCACCGCGGTCGGTCTTACCCAGGCTTTGGGTCGTTTGGGTAAGAAGGTCATGCTCTGCCTCAGGGAGCCGTCGCTGGGCCCCACCTTTGGCATCAAGGGCGGAGCGGCCGGCGGGGGGTATTCACAGGTCGTTCCCATGGAGGACATTAACCTGCATTTTACCGGTGATCTTCACGCCATCTCCGCAGCGCACAATCTTCTGGCGGCGGTGGTAGACAACCACCTTTATAACGGCAACGAGCTGCAGATCGATGCAAGAAGGATTGTTTGGCCGCGTGTAGTGGATATGAATGACCGTGCATTGAGGAATATCGTGTGCGGTCTGGGGGGAAAAACCGATGGCGTGCCGCGGGAGGCCCGCTTTGATATCACCGTGGCCTCGGAAATCATGGCCTTGATGTGCCTGGCAGAAGGGTTGGATGACTTCAAGGAGCGCGTGGGCAGAATCCTGGTCGCCTATACCCAGAGCGGGGCGCCCGTGTTCGCGCGGGAGCTTAAAGTGGCCGGGGCACTGGCGGTCCTGATGAAGGACGCCTTGAAGCCCAACCTCGTGCAGACCATCGAAGGCCAGCCGGCTTTCATTCACGGCGGCCCGTTTGCGAACATCGCGCACGGCAACAACTCCATCATGGCGACTCGTACGGCGCTTGGGCTGGCGGATTATGTGGTCACCGAAGGGGGCTTCGGCTCCGATCTTGGGGCTGAAAAATTTTTTAATATCGTGTGCCCCTATGCCGGCTTCAAACCGGACGCGGTAGCCCTTGTAGCTACCGTCCGGGCGCTGAAGCTACATGGCGGAGTGGCGCTGGCCGATGTCGGGCGCCCCGATCCCGAAGCCCTCAGGCGCGGGTTGCCCAACCTTGACTGGCACGTGCACAATATCAGGGATAATTTCGGCCTGCCGGTGGTAGTGGCCATCAACAGGTTCCCCACTGACGATCAGTCCGAGTTGGAGCTTATCAAAGAGCATTGCCTGGAAGCAGGGGTTCCCGCAGCGGTTTCCGAGGTCGTTGCACGCGGCGGGGCCGGAGGCGAAGAACTGGCGACAAAGGTACTGGAGATCATCGACCGCAATGAAGCTTCGTATAATCAACTCTATGATTGGGACCTGCCAATTCAACAAAAGATTGAAATTGTGGCACGCAAGGTCTACGGGGCCGACGGCGTCGCCTACACCGATCTCGCTGAACGACAAATAGAGGACTTTGTCCGTCTCGGCTTGGATCGTTTGCCGATTTGCATAGCCAAAACGCAAAACTCGATTTCCGATAACCCTAAGCTTTTGGGCCGTCCTACAGGCTGGAACCTGACAGTGCGTGAATTGCGGCCCGCAAACGGGGCGGGGTTCCTGGTAGTATTGGCGGGAAAGGTCATGACAATGCCCGGCCTGCCGAAGATGCCAGCGGCGGAAAAGGTCGATATTGACGCGCTTGGCAACGTAGTGGGGCTTTTCTAGAGTTCGCTTCCGATTGGGGGATGTATTGGGGAAAGGAGGTGAAGGCGGTGCGGATAAAGGCGCTGATTGTGGATGACGAGCATCCGGCGAGGATGGAGTTACGCTATCTGCTTTCCAAACATGAATGTATTGAAGTCATCGGTGAAGCGACCAACAGTATCGATGCTTGGCAATTGATCAACGCGGTTGATTACGACGTGTTGTTTCTTGATATCGAACTGCCGGGCATGAGCGGAATGGAACTGGCGGCCAGGCTGAGACAGTTGCCCAATGCGCCGCGCGTGGTGTTTGTTACGGCATTCCAAGAACACGCATGCGAGGCGTTTGGCCTGAAGGTCGTTGACTATCTTCTTAAGCCCATCAGCGATAGCCGGTTCCGGGACACCGTTGCCCGGATTCAAGAGGCATTTGAAAACGAGTCCTGTACCCTGAAATGGTTAATAGGCTGGCGGAACGGAGTGGCGGTACCGGTTGCTGTCGAAGATATCGTTTATGCCTATGCCACAAAAAACCGTACCTTTCTCTGCACCCGTACCGACCGGGTATGCGTAAGGAATACCCTGGAGCAGTTAGGACAACGCCTGCCCAGCGACCTGTTCTTCCGTTCGCACCGCGCATGCCTGATTAGAATCGATCAAATCAAGGAGATCCGACCGGACGTCAACGGTGCTTACTCTATAGTGATGAACGATGTCGCCAACAGTGTGGTCTCCGTTAGCCGGGGCCGCGTTCAAAGTCTGAAGAAGCGCCTGGGGCTGATGGGGGGACGGCTGCGAAGTGGCGGTGCATATCCACGTAACAAACAAGGAGAAGAGGGGTAGCCGATATGGATACGGGATATACGGTAATCGACTGTGCTGAGCGCTTACGCAAGCTAATCGACGAACGTACTTGCGGTCAAGGTCGGCAAGTTAAGCTCTTCTGTCTGCCCTGTACTCTGGCGCTGGAACCGGCGGCGGATGTTGTGGAACGCATTGCCAAGGGCTGTGCGACCGAAGCCGATCAGGATTTTCTACGGCAATGTTATAGTCAGGTGCCGATGATTGCTCGCTGCCGTTTCGGCCGCAACGTCTGGGATGCGGTGGCGAACATGCTTGAAGAAGCTTGGGATGCCATTAGTGAGTATGTCGAAAGAAAACATTGTCCGCCAGGGCTCTGTCGTACTCCGTCGCTCTTTCGGATAGACCCGGAGAGATGTGTGATGTGCGACCTCTGTGCTGATGTCTGCCCGGAAGACGCCATTGTGGGACGTCTCTTTGTCGCCTACCGAACCGATAACAGCCCCTATAAGATACTCACCCACAGGTGTACCGGTTGTGGTCTGTGCGTTCCCGTGTGCCCGGAAGACGCAATTGCCGGGTTGTCGAATGGCGGCATTGAACAAAATGACCGCATACCATTCACTACGTCTAACTGTCGTTAGTCCAGGTCCTCGGGTTTTTCACCCCGAAGCCGTTGTGCCGAAGTTGTTTACTCCATACAATACAAGCAAATAAGACACTCGCAGTGTTACTGGCGGTAAGAGGTGGAATTAACCACCGGGGAACACTGTGGAGAAGAGCCGACCCCCTGGGCAGGGATATTGTACCTGTTTCAGGCGTTGTTTTTTATACCGGTTTCGGTGGGAGGGATCGACGTTGACCGTTCATCGAGTGCGAACCATATGTCCCTACTGCGGGGTGGGTTGCGGGCTTTACCTCCTGGTTGAGCAAGGACGTATTGTCGGGGTGGAGGCAGACCCGGAACACCCGGTGAGTCAGGGCGGACTCTGCCTCAAAGGGTACTATGGGTATAACCATGTCGGTGATCCGCGTCGGCTTCAAACCCCTCTTATCCGGAAAGACGGGATGCTGGTCCCTGCGACATGGAACGAGGCCTTGAATTTTATCGCGGAGCATTTGATCAGGGTGCGCCGGCAGGATCCGGACGCCTTTGCCCTTATCGCTTCGGCTAAGGGCACTAATGAGGATAGCTTCGCGGCACAGAAATTTGCCAGGGTGGTTATGGGTACCAACAATGTCGACTGTTGCGCCCGCCTTTGTCACGCCCCCTCCGTCGCCGGTCTGGTGCCTACGCTGGGTAGCGCGGCGACAACCAATACAATCGAAGAGATTGGTAGCGTCACCGAGACCATTTTCATCATTGGTTCAAATACTTCCGAGTGCCACCCGTTAGTAGCCGCACACGTCATTAAGGCCCGAGAACGAGGGGCCAAGCTGATTGTAGCCGACCCAAGGCATACCGAAATGGCCGCCCGGGCGGATATCTGGCTGCGGGTGCCGGTAGGGGGGAATATTCCTCTTATTAACGGCATAATGCACATCCTCATGCGCGACGGCCTGATTAATACCATTCGCGTCAACCGGATGGCTGCCGGCTTCGATGCCCTTGCCGCAAACCTGGCCGAGTGGACACCGGAGCGGGTAGAAAATATAACCGGTGTCCCGCGGGCGGACCTGCAGGCTGCCGCCCACTTATACGGAAAAGCATCAACAGCGGCGATTCTTTACGCGATGGGGGTCACCCAGTTCGCCAACGGAACGGAAAATGTGCTGGCCCTGGCCAACCTGGCGATTATTACCGGCCACCTTGGCAGGTCCGGAACCGGTCTCTTCCCTTTACGCGGGCAGAACAACATCCAGGGTACGTGTGACATGGGCTGCCTGCCGGACTTTTTGCCTGGATACGTGCACGTCGGCAGCTCGCAAAAGCAAACGCGTTTTAGCCATGTCTGGAGCGTAAAACCCCCTTCGAAACCCGGCATCAGAGCTACCGAGATCAGTGAAGGCATTATGCAAGGGAAAATCCGGGTTCTCTACGTTTTTGGCGCAAATCCCGTCTTAAGCGGGCCGGACACGGGATACTTGATGAAGGCATTGGAGCGGCTTGATCTTTTGATCGTGCAAGACATCTTCCTAACGGAAACGGCACGCCTTGCCGGGGTTGTGCTCCCCGCCGCCTGCGCCGCCGAAAAAGACGGTACCTTTACCAATACCGAGCGCAGGATACAACGCGTGCGGATGGCCGTACCGCCTCCGGGTGATGCGCGGCCCGATTGGCGGATCTTCAGTGAACTTGCCCGGGAAATGGGGTCCTCGGCTTTCCCCTATCGCTCACCGGAGGAAATCTGGGGGGAGATACGTCTTTTAATCCCTGAAAGGTTCGGCGGAGTTGCTTACAAGAGGCTCAATGACGGCCCCGGTATCCTTTGGCCCTGCCCTGACGAGGCGCACCCGGGAACCCCCATCCTATACTCCGACAATGTTTTTCTCACGCCTTCAGGAAAGGCGCAGTTAAAACCCGTTCCCATTGATCCGGAGCAAACGTCTGCCGGTATTGTCGAAAAGCCGGATAAAGACTACCCCCTTGTGCTGACGACCGGCCGGCGCGTTTATCACTATCACACCGGCACCATTACGCGTAAGGAGTGGGTCTTAAACCAAATAGGCCCCGAAGAACTGGTGGAAATCAACCCTGAAGACGGCCGCCGTAAAGGGATTCGCAACGGCGATCTGGTCCGTGTTTGCACGCGCCGCGGCTTAATAAGCGCCAGAGCTTGGATAACCGATCGGGTCCCCCCTGGAACTATTTTCATGACGTTTCATTTTTGGGAAGCGCCTGTCAATGAACTAACCGGCCGAGCGCAAGACCCGGTTTGCGGAATCCCCGAACTCAAGGCGTCCGCGGCCGACATTAAAAGCATATCCTCCGTGGATGCCCGGATGATCCGCCGCCAAAAGAAAGAACGGTATCTGGTCAGCCTCGAGGTGCCGGTCAACCGACGAAATGTAACGAAGGGGGATTAAAGTTCGTGCCCAGGCAATTCATCATTCCGGACAAGGCAAAATGTCTTGGCTGTTGCACCTGCCTTGCCGCCTGTATGTTGACCCATAGAGAAGAGGGTGCCGTGCCGTGCCCACGCCTGTTTCTCACCCCGACAGCACAGGGAAGCGTTCCACTGCAATGCCGCCAGTGCGATCAGGCGCCTTGCGCGGAGGTCTGCCCGGTACACGCCATTGAAGTTCAGGGGGAGGTTGTTGTACTTAACGAGAAGAAATGTGTGGGTTGCGGGATCTGCGTTCTAGCCTGTCCCATCGGCTGCATCGAAATCCAGGCCGCTCGCCAGACAGCCGCCACAGGCATAACCCTGACGACCTCGATTCTTCTCCCTCTTACGCGTAGCGAGCAGGACGAGAAGAAAATGAGGAAAATCGCTGTGAAATGCAACATGTGCTACTTCCGGCCCGAGGGCCCGGCCTGTGTAAAAGTTTGCCCGACGGAAGCTTTAAGACTGGTGGACGAGGAAGATATCCGCTTCTGGAACTTGCAGCGCCGCCAGGCCTATGCAAGTTCAATCGGATTCCAAGGAGCCGCCGAATAGGGAGGAGGCCTGGTGGCAATGGCTGAAAATCCGCCCGTTATCAACCATCTTCAGACCCGGCCTCAGCCGGTTTATCGCCAGGACCTGTGTATTGCTTGCGGCGCCTGCGTCGGAGCATGCCGGGCGAGCGCCCGGACTCTAAGACCGGATTTTGAAAAAGCCAGGGTCATCTGGCGATTTGTCCCCGAGGCCTGTACGGGGTGCGGACGCTGCGCCCGTTATTGCTCTACAGGAGCTATAACGATCACTCCTCCCGGCCATTTACATGAATATTTTCAAATAATTCGCCGTTATTGCCCTACAGGAGCTATAACGATCACTCCTCCCGCAGATGAATTGACGCTGTCCAAGGCGGTCAAAGAAACCAGTTTTCCGTTACAAAAATGTTCGTGTTGTGGCAACCACTATGCTTCGGCGTTCGCAATCGCCCACCTGGCAACTTTTCTGCCAGACACTTTTCTCAGTACTTGTACCGCCTGTAGACGTTCAAAAACCGCACATTCTTTAACGCTTCAGCTTCTGAAAATCCACCCGCCAAATAGTCCTGCCGACGTCCCTGTTCGGGATTCCGGTAGCTTGTTTGAATCGCGGGTCTCGTATAGAACAGAAGGCAGCAAAAGGGGGAGAGCCCGTTGAAGATTGCGATCGCCGGGAAAGGCGGGGTAGGAAAAACAAGCATCGCCGCGGGGCTGATAAGACTCTGGGCTGAGGACGGCCCGATTTGGGCGATTGACGCCGACCCGGATGCCTGTCTGGCCGCGGCTTTAGGGATACCGGAGTCCGCCGCCGGCGGGTTAAAACCTTTATCCGCGATGCGCGCGGTGATCAGGGATCGTGTCGGGGGTGACGGCGGATACATGGTGCTTAATCCGCAGGTCGAAGACCTTTTGAACAGGTACGCGCTCGTACGGGGAAACGTGCGCTTCCTGCGCATGGGCGCGCTCAAGAAAGGCGGGGCGGGTTGCTATTGCCGGGAGAACGCCTTCCTTAATGCTATCTTGACCTCGGTCCTCATAGATAAAGAGGAAGTGACCGTAGTTGATCTGGCGGCTGGCATTGAGCAGTTGTCGCGGGGCGCCGCCAGGGGTGTGGACAGAATGGTAATCGTCTGTGACCCGACGCGGGCTGCGGCGGCGACAGCGCGGAACATCGCTGCGATGGCTTTCGATCTTGGCATCAAGAAGGTGGGTTTTGTAGGCAATCGCGTCCGGACCGTGGATGAACAGAAGTTCATCAAGCAAGCCGCCGCTGAACTGCCAGTGTGGGGTTACGTGGGCAGGTACGAGGAGTTTGCCGGGGATATGTCCAGAGAGGAATGTGCGTTGGAACTGCCGACGGGTTTCATGCGCGACTTGGGGAAATTCAGGGAGATACTTTTACAAGTATAGCAGGTCGGACTGGTTTCCCCCGCTAGTTAAAGTTCGGAAGAAAACCATGCGCAGCAACGGATCTGAACCGGGTGATGTCTGAAGATATGGCTAGACGTGGTTATGAGCTAAGGGGGGGTTAAACCGTTGACGTGCAGGGTTACCTTCATCCCGGACAACCTTACGGTTGAGGCAGACAAACACGAGAGCCTGGTTGCCCTGGCGGCCCGGGGCGGCATCTTTCTGCGGGGGGCCTGCGGCGGTGCCGGTACCTGCGGCCGCTGTCGCGTTTTATTGGTCTCGGGAAGTGTGGTTGTCTGCGGGGAAGGGGACGTCCATTCCCCGGTGGAGGTTCTGGCCTGCCGGGCATGTCCCGTGACGGACGTCGTTATCGAGATCCCCGATAGCGCGCGGCTGGGCAGCCACCGGGTGCTGATCGAGGAGCATGGCCGCGGAAAGCTGGATGAAGCGCCTGTAAGCAGCGAGGTTGCCCTGGCGCCTTTGTACGAGTCGGTAGAGCTTACGATGACGGCTCCCACCTTAGACGACGCGAGGGACGATTGGAGCAGGCTGCAGGCTGAACTCCGGAAAAAAGTCCCTGGCATGAACCCTTTAATGACGTTGGGCTTTGCCCGCGACCTTCCGCAGGCTGCCCGTAAGGGGAACTGGCGCGTCGCGGTGGATTTGGCCCATGCCGGGCCGTTCACCGAACTGGTCGGCATCAGTACGGTGGGAGTGTCCTCCCCGAGGTTCGGCTTAGCCGTCGACCTCGGGACAACCACGGTAGCTTGCCAGCTGGTAAACCTGTCGGACGGGAAGACGGCGGCCTCGTCCGGGACCTACAACCGCCAGGCCGCTTTCGGCGACGACGTTATCTCGCGGATCATCTACGCCACAGAAGAGCCCGGTGGTCTTGCGAGGCTTCGGCATGAAGCGGTGGCGACAGTCAACAGCCTCATCGAGGAGATGGTTAAAGAGGCAGGAGTCGGGTACGGTGACATCCGGGCCGTCTATGTCGCCGGGAATCCCATTATGACGCACCTTTTCCTGGGCGTCGACCCGGCCTATCTCAGGCGTGAGCCTTATGTCCCGGCGGTCAATTCCTGGTCGCCTGTACAGGCGGGGGAGTTAGGCGTCCGCGTTCATCCCCGGGCATGGATTCACTGCGCTCCGGGTGTGGCGAGTTATCTTGGTGGCGATATCACGGCCGGCCTCGTTGTCGCGGGTCTGCCAGAAATGGATGAACTGACCCTGTTTGTAGACATCGGAACCAATGGAGAGATGGTGCTGGGGAACAGGGACTGGCTTGTCGGATGCGCCTGTTCGGCCGGCCCTTCCTTTGAAGGCAGCGGGATCACGAATGGGATGCGGGCCGTCGACGGGGCCATTGAAATGGTCGGCATCAGCAGCGGCGGATACGAAGTCTTTTGGCGCACGATAGGGGCCGTACCGCCGCGCGGCATCTGCGGAACCGGTCTCATTGACGCATTGGCCACCCTGCGCGAAGCCGGGGTGATTGACCGGGGAGGCCGGTTTGTAGCCGGGCTGGACACGCCCCGCCTGCGCACGGGACTTGAAGGGCGCGAGTTTGTGCTGGCATGGGGCAGCGAGTCGGGTTACGGGCGCGACATCGTGCTTTCGGAGGCGGACCTTAATAACCTGATGCGGGCCAAGGCGGCGGTTTTTGCCGGCATCAGGGTCATGCTGAACGCCGTCGGATTGGATGCTTCGGATATCCAGCGGGTTCTTATCGCCGGGGGGTTCGGCAGGTACCTTAACCTGGCCCAGGCTGTTGCCGTCGGTATTCTCCCCGACCTTCCGGTTGATCGTTACAGCTTTCTCGGCAATACCTCCCTTAAGGGCGCAAGGCTTGCCCTGCTGTCGCGGGAGGTCCGGGACAAGGTGGAGGAAGTGGCGTACAGCCTGACTTACCTCGATCTGAGCACCGGGACGAGTTTTATGGATGAGTTTATGTTGGCCCTCTTCATCCCGCACACCGATATGGGGTTATTCCCTTCGGTGGTTGGTTAGGGGGGTGACTGAGTTGTGAATTGCCGTAACCGGAAAGGACGTACGGGGGAAACGACATCGGATGATGAATGGCAGATGGAATAATAAGATGATATAATTGTTCCCAAGTGATTAAAGTCCGCCCATGGATGGGGGCCTCGCTTTAGGGTTCAGGGGTGTCGGTGACAAAACGTTAGGCGTAAGTGTTTATCAGCATCACCGCGCCGATACCCACGAAGACGGTGAGGAAGAGGTTCTTCGTCCGGATGGCCACGGCAAAGCAGGGCAGGGCGGCCAGCAGGTAGTGGTTTGACAGGGAGATATCAAAGGCGCCGCCGCGTAGCAGCAGCTCGGGGGTCAGCAGGGCGGCCAGCACCGCCGCCGGCACGAAGCGCAACCAGCGGATCAGCCCTTCCGAAATGGTCCGGTTGGCGAGCAGGACCAGCGGGGCCATGCGCGGGAGATAAGTGACCACACCCATCCCCAGGATGATCAGGATCGTTTCCGACATTTTTCCCACCCCGATGCCACCGTGGCGGCGATGACCGTCGCCAGGATGATGTTCCAGTTTCCCTCGATCAGCAGCGCCAGCAGAATGGACAAACCACCGGCCAGCACCGCGGTACAGAGCATGACGTTGTCTTTAAGCATGATCACCAGGAGGCAGATGAACATCGCCGGCAGGGCGAAGTCCAGGGGTAACTGGTCCAGACCGGGAATCAGGGTTCCGGCCATGGCCCCGACTAGGCTGCCGGTCACCCACGATGAATAGCTGGCCAGGTTTACGCCGTACATGAAATAGTGGCCGCGTCGTGTATTGGCGAACTCGGTACAGTTCACGGCGAAGGTCTCGTCGGTGACGCCGGTGCCCAGGAGCGCGAGAGAGCGGAATCTAAGGCCCTTCAGGAAAGGGGCCAGCGAGGCGCTCATCAGCAGGTGGCGCAGGTTCACCAGGAAAGTGGTGAAGATCATCGTGAACGGGCTCATGGCCGCCGCGAACATGCCCACGGCGATGAACTGGGACGCCCCCGCGTAGAGGAAGAGGGACATGGCCATGGTCTCCCAAAGGGTTAACCCCGCCTCACGCGCCAAGACCCCGTAGGCGACGGCGATCGGGAAATAACCCATCATCACCGGCGCCGCCTTGGCCACGCCGGTTGTAAACTCATTGACCGGAGCAGCAGTATTGACCGAGGTTTCCCTGAGTGTTTCCGTCCGCAAGTAGATGACTCCTCATGCTATAACTTTCGCTATTTTATCATAATCCGGCACACTAGCGTTGCATAAAAATTGCGAAGCACTGTCAAGTCCTAATTTTTCGATGCCAAGAAGGTAGTACTTTGAAATTATGGTGTATACACACCTCACTTCCCGCAACAATTATAACTAGGGCGCCTTTAGAGCCTTGAAGTAGCTTGCTTTATCGCGGTTTTCGCCTTGTATTTCCCCCTGCGGGTTATAATTATAACTATGGGAGGGGGATTTGCATGGCCTTTCGTGTTAAACAGGTGAACAAGAAAACTGGTGTTACTTACGTCTACGAAGCGGTGTCTGTTTGGGATAAGGAGAAGCAACAGCCGCGCAATAAACAGGTCTGCATCGGCAAGCTCGACCCTAAGACAGGTGAGTTCATCCCGTCTAAGCGACTTAATCCAGAACAGGCGGCAAGAGCCACGCCCATCCTTACAAGAACACACTCACCAGCTAACGTATCAGTGAAATCCTTAAGTCCCTGAATGAAGACGGACAGCAAACCTTCTTTGCTAAATGGGATCGGGGGCAAAAATGGTTACAACGCAAAACGCTTTGTTGAAATATTCCTTGACACTGCCTGCGTATCTTTTGTATACTTTTCAATATCTCTGACAGGAACAAAACAGGGACAAAGGTGAAGAAGGGGAAATACGGAACTGGGCCGTCAGCCGCCACAGAGAGCCGGGATTGCTGGAAATCGGTGCGGGACACAAACTTCCGTGATCACCCTGGAGCCACATGCTGAACAAATGAGAAGTGGGATGTTGGAAGTGTGCACAGAGGGTGGAATTTGCTTGGCGAATTCCTTCGAACTCCGACTTCTGACATCTGACCTCCGTTCAAGTAGGCATTGCCGGGTTGGTAATATCCGTTACCAAAACCACGCGCTCGTTTAGGTGGCGCGGAGAAGTGGCCGTTGTCCTCTAAAGACCGGCAAGCAGGGTGGTACCGCGTGAGCCATACCTCTCGTCCCTGGCAGTTGTCACTGTCTGGGCGGGAGGTTTAATTTATCCGGCCGGAACCGGTATAATCAAGGAGTGTGAAGGATATGGGGCTGATCATCTACGTAGACGGAGAATTCGTTCCTGGAAGGGATCACCCGGAACACGGTAATGGAGTTGGGTCGGCAGCAGGGCATCCCGGTGGAGGAGAAGCTTTTCACCCGGCACGATGTGTACATTGCCGACGAGTGCTTCCTGACCGGCACGGCCGCGGAAGTGATTCCGATGATCAAGGTCGACGGCCGACCGATCGGCGAGGGTGTCCCCGGGACAATGACCTGGCAGCTGATCCGCGAGTTCCGCGAGTTGACCAAGAGCGACGGCCCGCTGATCTTTCCGGAGTAGCGGAGTATTAAACCAGAATAGATGGGTTTAACGAGTGCGTTACAAGCCCGTGTTAATATATTTAAGGATAGGTTTTCTGGAAGGGGGAGTTACCCTTGCGTAGCCACACTGTAATGAAGGGAATCGATAGGGCACCGCATCGCTCCTTGTTTAAGGCCCTTGGCTTCACCAACGAGGAGATGGAGCGTCCCCTGATCGGGGTCGTTAATTCCAGGAACGACCTGGTTCCTGGTCACCAGCACCTCGGTGAACTGACCGATGCCGTGATGGCGGGCGTCCGGATGGCGGGCGGCACGCCGGTGCAGTTCGGCGGGATTGCCGTCTGTGACGGTATCGCTATGAACCACGAGGGGATGAGGTTTTCCCTCGCCAGCCGTGAATTGATCGCGGACAGCATCGAGGTCATGGCCAAGGCCCACGCCTTGGACGCCCTCGTTTTCGTCACCGCATGCGATAAGATTGTCCCCGGGATGCTGATGGTCGCCGCCCGGCTCGACCTGCCCTGTATCATGATCAGCGGCGGCCCAATGCTGGCCGGTGATTTCCGCGGCCGCAAGGTCTCGCTCAGCAACGTGTTTGAGGCCGTGGGCCAAGTAAAGGCCGGTACCATGACCGAGGCCGACCTGGCCGAACTCGAAGACTGTGCTTGTCCCGGCTGCGGTTCCTGTGCCGGGATGTTCACCGCCAACTCCATGAACTGCCTGAGTGAGGCGATCGGGATGGCCCTGCCCGGAAACGGCACCATTCCAGCCGTCAGTGCGGCCCGGCGCCGTCTGGCCAAGGAAACCGGGATGAAGGTCATGGAACTACTGAAGAAAGACCTGCGGCCGTCGCAGATCCTGACCCCGGCCGCCTTTGAAAACGCGCTCACCGTGGATATGGCCCTTGGCTGTTCCACGAATACAGTGTTGCACCTGCTGGCCATCGCCCGCGAGGCGGAGGTCGAGGTTGACCTCGATCTGATCAACAAGGTCAGCCGGCGCACCCCGAACCTTTGCCGCCTCAGCCCGGCCGGACCCTCCCACCTGGAGGATCTGCACGCGGCCGGTGGTATCCCGGCGGTGATGGCCGAGTTGGCCAAGAAGGATTTGCTTGATTTATCGGTGTCTACCGTATCCGGCCTGACGGTCGGCGAGGTGGTCGCCGGTCGTCAGGCGCTTTTACCCGACGTGATCCGTCCGATTGATGAACCCTTTGCGGCCACCGGCGGACTGGTGATCCTGAAGGGCAACCTGGCACCGGACGGTGCCGTGGTCAAGGCCTCGGCCGTGATCCCGGAAATGCAGACCTATCGCGGCCCGGCCCGCGTCTTCGCTTCCGAGGAAGAGGCCATGGAGGCGATCATGGGCGGTTCGATCAAGCCCGGTGACGTGGTCGTGATCCGTTACGAGGGGCCCAAGGGCGGTCCCGGAATGCGCGAGATGCTGTCCCCGACGGCCAGCCTGGCCGGAATGGGCCTCTCGTCGAGCGTGGCCCTGATTACCGACGGACGTTTCTCCGGTGCCACGCGCGGCGCGGCTATCGGGCACGTTTCACCCGAAGCGGCCGAGGGTGGGCCCATCGCCGCCCTGCGGGACGGGGATATTATTGAAATCAACATCCCGGAGACGACGCTCAAGGTCGACCTCTCCGAAGATGAGTTAAAGGAACGCCTGGCGTCTTGGGAAGCACCGGCACCGCGTTACACCAAGGGCTACCTGGCGCGCTACACGCGGCTGGTCGGTTCTGCGGCCGACGGCGCGGTGTTCAAGTAAACAAACGCCTGATTAGGGGAGGGAATCCATTGTTACTTACCGGAGGGGAAATCCTCATTGAGGCTTTAAAGGATCAGGGTGTGGATACCATCTTCGGCTATCCGGGCGGGGTGGTCCTGCCGATCTACGACGCCCTGTACGATACGGATATCAACCACATTTTGGTCCGTCATGAGCAAGCCGCGGCCCATGCGGCGGACGGCTATGCGCGGGCTACCGGACGATGTGGGGTATGCCTGTCCACATCCGGCCCCGGCGCGACCAATATGGTCACCGGCATCGCCAACGCCATGATGGACTCCGTGCCCATGGTCGCTTTGACCGGCCAGGTGGCCACGCCGCTCCTGGGACGTGACTCCTTCCAGGAGGCGGACATCACCGGCATCACGATGCCGATTACGAAGCACAATTTCCTGGTGCGGGATGTGAACGATCTGGCCCGTACCATTAAGGAAGCTTTCCATATCGCCACCACCGGTCGACCCGGCCCGGTGCTGGTGGACATCCCGCGCGACGTCTCGGGGAACAAGACCAAGTATGAAGATCCAGGCCCGGTGTTCAAGCGCGGGTATCACCCGCATAACGAAGCGAAACCGGAGCAGGTCCTGGCCGCGGCCAAGGCCATCGCCGCCGCGCGCCGTCCGGTAATTTACGCCGGGGGCGGGATCATCAATTCCGGGGCCAGTCCCGAGTTGCAAAAGCTGGCCGAAATGATTATGGCCCCGGTGGCTACCACTCTGATGGGTCTGGGCGGCTTCCCCGGCGACCACGCCCTGGCGGTTGGAATGCTCGGGATGCACGGATCCAAGTATGCCAACTACGCCATCTATGAGAGCGATCTCCTGATCGCGGTCGGTGTGCGTTTTGACGACCGGGTTACCGGGAAGGTCGAGAGCTTCGCCCCCGATGCGAAAGTGATCCACATCGACATCGACCCCGCCGAAATGGGCAAGAACGTGCGGGTGGACATCCCCATGGCCGGTGACGTGAAAACCGTCCTTGGCCAGATCCTCGAGGTGCTCGAGGTCCGCCCCGACCCCCACTGGGACGAAAAGGTGCAGGCCTGGAAACGCGAGTATCCCCTGGACTTCCGCAAGGAGGGGATGAAGCCTCAGGCGATCATCCGCGAGATCTGCGACCTAGCGGGCGACAAGGCCTGGATTGCGACGGAAGTGGGCCAGAACCAGATGTGGACCGCCCAGTACTACACCTTCACCAGACCGCGTTCGTTCATCACTTCGGGTGGCCTCGGCACCATGGGGTTCGGTTTCCCGGCCGCTATCGGGGTGCAGGTTGGTTGTCCGGACGAACTGGTCTTCGATATCGCCGGTGACGGCAGCATTCAGATGAACATCCAGGAGCTGGCCACAGCGGTGAACTACGAACTGCCCGTGAACGTGGCGATCCTGAACAACAGCTTCCTCGGCATGGTCCGGCAGTGGCAGGAACTGTTCTACAACAAGCGTTATTCGCATACCGAGCTGAAGAATCCGGAGTTCGTGAAGGTGGCCGAGGCTTACGGCGCCGAGGGCCTCAAGATCACCGAGAATGCCGGGATCCGCCCGGCTCTGGAGCAGGCCATCGCCTCCAGCAAGCCCGTGTTCCTGGACTTCGTCATTGACCGGGAAGAGAACGTGATGCCGATGGTTCCCCCGGGCGCAGCGATCAACAAAATGATCGGTTAGGCACCCGAAATATTACCTAGTGATGCTAGAATTACCCCCGTGTTTGGGAAGGCTAAACACTGGGTTACAGGAGGTCATCCCGTGGGCAATACCCTGACCGTTCTGGTCGAAAATAATCCCGGCGTTCTGGCCCGCGTGGCCGGAATGTTCAGCCGCCGCGGCTACAACATTGACAGCCTGTCGGTGAGCACCACCGACGACCCCCGCATCTCGCGCATGACCATTGTCGTGCAGGGTGATGAGGCAGTGCTCCAGCAGGTTACCAGACAGCTCCGGAAACTGGTCGACGTGATTAATGTCCAGGACATCACCAAGGAACCGCACGTGCACCGCGAACTGATCCTAGTCAAGGTGAACGGCGACACCACGGTACGCGCCGAGATCATGCAGATTGTGGAGATCTTCCGCGCCCGGATCATCGACGTCAGCCAGGATAGCCTGATCGTCGAGGCCACGGGGGACGCGGGCAAAATCAACGCCATCGAGGATGCCCTGAAGCACTTCGGCCTTCGGGAGATGGTCCGGACCGGCAAAATCGCCCTGCTGCGCGGTGGCGTAACAGCGGTAGAATACGAGGAGGAATAATCAAATGACGGTGCAGGTTTACTACGACAACGACGCCAATTTGGAGCTACTCAACGGCAAGAAGATTGCCGTTATCGGCTACGGCAGCCAGGGCCACGCCCAGGCCCAGAATCTGAAGGACAGCGGGGTCGATGTGGTTGTAGGTCTGCGTCTGGGCAGCCCCCGGGCGGAAGCGGCGGCGGCAGCCGGTCTTGCGGTACTGCCGGTGGCGGAAGCGGCTCAGGCCGCCGACATCATCCAGATCCTGATCCCGGACGAGGTTCAGGCCAAAGTATATCGGGAGGAGATTGCACCCCACATGACCGCCGGGAAGGCCCTGATGTTCTCCCACGGTTTTAACATTCACTACGGACAGATCGACCCGCCGAAGGACGTCGACGTCTTCCTGGTGGCACCCAAGAGCCCCGGGAGAATGGTTCGCCGCCTCTATGAGGATGGTAACGGTGTGCCCGGACTGATCGCGATCGAGCAGGATGCGAGCGGTCAGGCCAAGGACCTAGCCCTGGCTTACGCCAAGGGTATCGGCTGCACCAAGGCGGGCGTGTTCGAGACCACCTTCCAGGAGGAGACCGAGACCGACCTCTTCGGCGAACAGTGCGTCCTCTGCGGCGGCGTCAGCGAACTGATCAAGGCCGGATTTGAGACCCTGGTTGAAGCCGGTTACTCCCCCGAGATGGCCTACTTTGAGTGCCTGCACGAGTTGAAGCTCATCGTCGACCTGATCAACGAGGGCGGCCTGACCAAGATGCGCAACAACGTCAGCAACACCGCCGAGTTCGGCGACTACTGGGTCGGCCCCCGCATCATCAACGAAGACGTCCGGGACGAAATGCGCCAGGTCCTGGCCGACATCCAGGACGGCACCTTCGCCAAGGAGTGGATCCTGGAGAACCAGGCCAACCGCCCCTTCTTCAACGCCACCCGCCGCGCCGAGCGCGAGCACCTGATCGAAGAAGTAGGCACCGACCTACGCAAAATGATGCCCTGGCTGAAATAAAGGGTCAGACTTAAAAAGTTAAAAAGTTGGAGTTAAGGGCCAGCTGGAGAAAGGGGGACAGGCTACTTTTTTGGCCGTAGTCCTCCTCTCCGATCAATGTGCTAGGGGATGGTTGAAGTAAATAGCTTCAAAAAAGTTGCCTGTCCCCCTTTCTCGCCCGGTATGGAGGTTAAACATGACCAAGCGATTGTACGTCTTCGATACCACCCTGCGCGACGGGGAGCAGTCGCCCGGGGTCAGCCTCAACATTCACGAAAAGCTCCAGATTGCCCGTCAACTGGCGAAGCTCGGTGTGGACATCATCGAGGCCGGCTTTCCCATTGCCTCTCCTGGGGACTTCCGCGGCGTCCAGGCCGTAGCCCGCGAGGTGCGGGGGGTGACGGTCGCAGCGCTGGCCCGAGCGAGCTTCCAGGACATCGACCGTGCCTGGGAGGCCATCCAAGACGCCGAGCAGCCGCGCATTCATACCTTCATCGCGACCTCGGACATCCACCTGAAGCACAAGCTGCGCAAGAGCCGGGAAGAGGTGCTGGAGGCGACGGCCGCTGCGGTGGCCAGAGCGAAACAGTACACGTCCGATGTCGAGTTCTCGGCCGAGGACGCTTACCGTTCGGATATCGACTTCCTCTGCCAGGTGCTGGGTGTGGCTATTAAGGCCGGGGCGACAGTGCTAAACGTGCCGGACACGGTGGGTTACGCCACCCCGGACGAGTTCGGCGCCTTTATCCGCAAGGTGTGCGCGAACACCCCAGGCATCGAAAACACCATCGTCAGCGTGCACTGCCACAACGATCTGGGTCTGGCCGTGGCCAATTCCCTGGCCGCGGTAGCGAACGGAGCCCGACAGGTGGAGGGGACCATCAACGGCATCGGGGAGCGGGCTGGTAACGCCGCCCTCGAAGAAGTGATCATGACCCTGCACACCCACCGGGAGCGCTTCCAGCTGGAGACCAGGATCGTCACCGAGGAGATCTACCGCTCCTCCAAGCTGATCAGCATGCTCACCGGCATGCCCGTGCAGTTCAACAAAGCGGTGGTCGGCAAGAACGCCTTTCTGCACGAGTCCGGCATTCACCAGGACGGCATGCTCAAGGAGCGTACCACCTATGAGATTATGAACCCGGCCATGATCGGGATCACCGATACCAACCTCGTCCTCGGCAAGCACTCCGGCCGGCACGCCTTCCGCGAACGCCTGACCGAGTTGGGCTACGGGCTAACCGCCGAGGAGCTGGATAAGGCCTTTGTCCGCTTCAAGGAACTGGCTGACACCAAAAAACAGATCGGCAACGAAGACCTGGAGGCCATCGTTGAGGAGCAGATTCGCCAGATCCCGGTAACCTATGAACTGGACTACCTGCACATTTTCAGCGGCACCACCGTCAAACCGACGGCGGTCATTGGTCTGCTGATTGACGGTGAATTCCTGCAAGAGGCGGCCTGCGGCAACGGCCCGGTGGACGCCATTTTCAAGGCGCTGGAGAAGGCCACAAACACGCGCTACGACCTGGTCAGCTACGTGATTGACGCCGTCACTGGCGGTACCGACGCCCTAGCGAACGTGACGTTGAAGGTCTCCGATCCGCATCAGAAGGTGGTCACCGGGCGGGGCATGAGCACCGACGTCCTAGAGGCCAGCGCCCGCGCCTACATCAACGTGCTGAACAAGATCCGCTTCGACGAAAAGCCCCGCAAACAAGACTTATCCACATAGGGGGACAGGCTACTTTTTAGCAGTAGTTGTTCCCTATGTTCCCTAGGAATAGAAGAACCAGAAAAGACAAAGCGATCCGATCGCGACCAGAGTTATCCACATTATTCTATGTTATCAACAAAAGTAGCCTGTCCCCCTTTCTTTATTGGAGGTAGTTGGAAATGGGTATGACCATCACTGAGAAGATTCTGGCGAAGCACGCCGGGAGGGAGCGGGTGGAACCGGGGGAGTTGATCTCCGCTAAGGTGGATGCCGTGCTGGGTAACGACATCACCGCGCCGCTTGCGATCACGGAATTTGAGAAGATCGGCGTGGAGCGGGTGTTTGATCCGGAGCGCGTCTATCTGGTGCCGGACCACTTCGTGCCGAACAAGGACATCAAATCCGCCGAGCAGGCCAAGCTGATGCGTGAGTTCGCGCGTAAGCAGGAACTGGTGCACTACTTCGAAGTGGGCCGGATGGGCATCGAACACTGCCTGCTGCCCGAACAGGGTCTGGTCGTTCCCGGTGACGTGATCATCGGTGCCGACTCGCACACCTGCACCTACGGGGCGCTTGGAGCCTTCGCCACTGGCGTGGGCAGCACCGACCTAGCCGCCGCGATGGCGCTGGGTGAGACCTGGTTCAAAGTTCCCGAGACCATCAAGTTCGTCTACGAGGGTGAACTTCCGAAGTGGGTCAGCGGCAAAGACCTGATCCTCTACACCATCGGCGACATCGGGGTCGAGGGTGCTCGCTACATGGCCATGGAGTTCACCGGTCCGGTGATCGAGAAGCTCTCCATGGACGGGCGCTTCACGATGTGCAATATGGCCATCGAGGCCGGGGCCAAGAACGGCATCGTGCCCCCCGATGAAATCACCGCTGAATACGTACGTGAGCGGGCGAAACGCCCCTACCACTTTGAGTACAGCGATGAGGACGCGCAGTACGCCCGGACGATCACCTACGACGCCTCCTGGATCGAGCCCCAGGTATCCTTCCCGCACTCGCCGGACAACACCCGTCCGGTGACCCGGGCCACCCACGTACAGGTCGACCAGGTCGTCATCGGCAGCTGCACCAACGGCCGGATCGAGGACCTGCGCGTAGCCGCTCGCATCCTGAACAAGCGTAAGGTGCACCCGAACGTGCGCATGATCGTCTTCCCCGGCACCCAGGAGATCTACCTGCAGGCCATGAGCGAGGGTCTGTTCCGGATCTTCATCGAGGCCGGCGGTGCAGTCAGCACCCCGACTTGCGGCCCCTGCCTAGGCGGGCATATGGGCATCCTGGCCAAGGGTGAACGCGCCGTGGCCACGACCAACCGGAACTTCATCGGGCGCATGGGCCATCCCGAGAGCGAGGTCTACCTGGCCAGCCCGGCGGTAGCCGCCGCCTCCGCCATTACGGGTCGCATCACCCATCCGGAAGAGGTGATATAGATGCAGTTACAGGGAAAGGCCTGGAAATTCGGGGATAATATCGACACCGACCAGATCATCCCCGCCCGTTACCTGAACACTTCCGACCCGGCCGAACTGGCCAAGCACTGCATGGAGGACGCCGACGTCGGTTTCGCAGCGGCCGTTAATGACGGCGACCTGATCGTGGGCGGTTCCAACTTCGGCTGCGGCTCCTCGCGCGAGCACGCCCCGATCTCGATCAAGAGCGCCGGGGTCAGCTGTGTGATCGCGGCCAGCTTCGCCCGCATCTTTTACCGGAACGCCTTCAACATCGGCCTGCCGATCCTGGAGTGCGCCGAGGCCGTGGCGGGCATCACCCAGGGCGACGCAGTGGCGGTCGACGCCGGCACCGGAATGATTAAGAACCTGACCACCGGCAAGGACTACCAGGCCAAGCCGATCCCGCCCTTTATGCAGGAAGTGATCGCTGCAGGCGGCCTGATCGAGCACGTGAAACGGAAATTGGGTTAGTTCGGGACAAACTTTTAATCTTTTAAGCTCTGACCCTTTGGTTTCTTTTCTGATCGAGGCAGCATAGACTCTGTTAACACAGTTACCAGGAACAGGAAAGCTACGCGGCAACGGATGTCCTTTTCTGCCACCTAAATACTAAGTTTTTTATCTTTTAAGCTTTGACCCTGGAGGACGTTGAAATTGCAGAAGATCCTTATGTACGATACCACCCTGCGCGACGGTGCTCAGGGCGAGGGCGTCTCGTTCTCAGTTGAGGACAAGATCCGCATCGCCCGACGCCTCGACAAGATCGGGGTGCACTACATCGAAGCTGGCTGGCCGGGCTCCAACCCGAAGGACGTGGAGTTCTTCAAGCGCATGGCGGAGAACCCGTTCCGCCACGCCCGTCTGGCCGCCTTCTGCAGCACCCGCCGCGCCGGCACCGCCGCCGAGGATGATGCCAACCTGCGCGCCGTGCTGGAATCCGGCGTGCGCACGGCTACGGTCTTCGGCAAGAGCTGGGACTTTCACGTCTTCCGCGCCCTGAACACCACCCTCGAGGAGAACCTGGCCATGATCAGCGAGTCCGTGGCCTTCCTGAAGGGACACGGACTCGAGGTGATCTACGACGCCGAGCACTTCTTCGACGGCTATAAGGCCCGCCCCGAATACGCCATGGCCACGCTTCAGGCCGCCCAGACTGCGGGCGCGGACACCATCGTGCTCTGCGACACGAACGGCGGCTCCCTCCCGTCCGAGGTAATGGCCATCGTCTCCGAAGTCTGCGGTGAACTGAGCGTACCCATCGGCATCCACGCCCACAACGACGCCGGTCTGGCCGTTGCCAACAGCATCATGGCCGTCGAGGCAGGAGCCGTGATGGTGCACGGTACCGTGAACGGGTATGGCGAGCGTTGCGGCAATGCCGACCTTTGCGTGGTCATCCCGAACCTGGCGATCAAGAAACGCCTCTCCACCATCCCGCGGGAGAACCTGGTCTTCCTGACTGAACTCTCCCGCTACGTGAGTGAGATCGCGAATATGAACCCCGATCCCCGCCAGCCCTACGTCGGGGCCAGCGCCTTCGCCCACAAGGGCGGCATCCACGTCAGCGCCCTCATGAAGGACTCCGGCACCTACGAGCACATGCCGCCGGAATCCGTGGGCAACATCCGGCGCGTACTGGTCTCCGAGCTGTCCGGGCTGTCCAACCTGGTCTATAAATTCCGCGATCTGAACCTGAACGGGGAGCATCCCCAGGAAAACCGTCGCATCCTCACCGAACTGAAGGATCTCGAGGCCCAGGGCTTCCAGTTCGAGGGGGCCGAGGGCTCCCTGGAACTCCTGCTGCGCAAGGCCTACAACGACTACCGGCGGCCCTTCGCCCTGGAGACCATGCGCCTCCTGATCGACATGAAAGACGACCGGGTGATCCACTCCGAGGCCGTGATCAAGCTCCGGGTAAAAGGCGAGACGGTACACACTGCCGCCGAGGGCACCGGCCCGGTACACGCCCTGGACAACGCCCTGCGCAAGGCCCTGGAGAGCCACTACCCGGACATCAACAAGATGCAGCTGGTCGACTACAAGGTCCGCGTCCTGGACGAGACCGCGGGCACCGAGGCCGTGGTCCGCGTCCTCATCGAGACCGGCGACGGGTGCAAGACCTGGGGCACCGTCGGCGTCTCCACCAACATCATCGAGGCCAGCTGGCAGGCCCTCGCCGACAGTTTAGCTTACGGATTGCTCAAAAAGCAGGAAGAGTGCTAGTAATCTGTCAATTTCCGCCGTAACACGCCTCAGAGCCCTCGCATATACTAATTTAAGGAGTATTGTCCACACAAAGGTTCTGTGATAGAGTTTCCGTATTGGGGGTTCTGTACCAATGGGTTTATTGTTCGGCACGGACGGTGTGCGCGGCGTCGCCAACACCGAGTTAAGTCCCGAACTGGCCTTCAAGCTGGGCCGGGCCGGGGCATATATTCTAACTGAAGCAACGGGGCTGCGCTCGATCATCATCGGGCGTGACACCCGTTTATCCGGGGACATGCTAGAGGCCGCCCTGGTAGCCGGGATCTGTTCCGTCGGCGTGGACGTCCTGCGGGTGGGGGTCATCCCCACACCGGCCGTGGCCTACCTGACGCGGGCGCTCGAAGCGGGTGGCGGCGTGGTCATCTCGGCCTCGCACAACCAGTTCGCCGACAACGGGATCAAGTTCTTCGGCGCTAACGGCTACAAACTGTCCGACGAACTGGAGAGCCGTATTGAAGAAATGGTGCTGGATCCGGGCACCGTTTTCCCGTTACCGACCGGGGCCGAACTCGGCCGTGTGCGCGATATCACCGACGCGCCGGAGCGTTACATCCGGTACGCCGCCTCGACCGGACCGGGCAGCCTGTCCGGCCTCAGGGTGGTCGTGGACTGCGCCAACGGAGCGGCCTGCACGGTAGCACCGCAGCTGTTTGCCGGGCTCGGGGCGACCGTGATCCCGGTGCACAACAGTCCGGACGGCACCAACATCAACGTGAACTGCGGTTCCACCAACCCGGCGACGCTGCAGGAAGCCGTACTTGCCGAAGGTGCCGACCTCGGTCTGGCCTTCGACGGGGACGCCGACCGGCTGATCGCCGTGGATGAAAAGGGTGGGATCGTGGACGGCGACTTCATTATGGTCGCCTGCGCCCTGTACCTGCAAGAACGCGGGATGCTCCGGGACCGGACCCTGGTCACCACCGTCATGAGCAACATGGGCCTGCACATTGCGCTCCGCGAGGCCGGGATCCACATCGAGATCACCAAGGTGGGCGACCGCTACGTATTGGAAGAGATGCTCCGCTGCAACGCCTCCCTGGGCGGGGAGCAGAGCGGGCACATCATCTTCGGGGATTACGCCACCACCGGCGACGGGATTATCACCGCCCTGCAACTGCTGAAGGTGATGCTCGACACCGGAAGGCCCCTTTCCACGCTGGCCGCCCAGATGGAACGCCTGCCGCAGGTGCTGCGTAATGTAAGAGTAAACAACAAGGATCGGGTCATGACCAGCCCGCTCCTGGACAGTGCCATATCCGCCCAGCAGTACAGCCTGAACGGTCAGGGACGCATCCTGGTGCGCCCGTCCGGCACCGAACCGCTCGTCCGGGTGATGGTCGAGGGCAGGGACGAAACCCTGATGATGCGCATTGTCGAGGATCTGGTGAACCTGGTCGGTCGGTTGGATAGATAGTGAAGAAGGGGGTGGGACTTAAGACCGCAGCGGAAAACCAAAACGCCTCCGCGAGCGTCTATGAGGTGTAGAGGGTAACCGTGAGCCACCTAATTGAATACGAAGCGCCAGAACCGGGGAACGCCCCGGTTGACGAGGGGGAGGTTCATCGAAGTCTTCGGCGGATGCCTCCCGGTCGGGTCACGGCCGTAAACGGTACTACAAATCCGGTGGGTAACTGCCGGCACAAAAGTGCCAGGTGACTGAAAGGCAAAGCCATAACGCCAGGTCTTGCCTGTCCCAGGGGGGTCAGTCTGTACTGCCCGGACAGGTCTGGAGACTGTTGACAAGCTGCCGTGCTTCCTGCCCGGCATTTTTTTGTTTATGAGCACTTGATCCGCGGGTGAGCGAACACCTGCTTACCGATAGAGAGGGAGAGGATCCGAATATGTGTGGAATCGTAGGTTATACAGGTAGACGGGCGGCCGTGCCCATCCTGCTCGAGGGAATGAGACGCCTGGAATACAGGGGTTACGACTCGGCCGGCATCGTCATCTACGAGAACGGCGGGTTGACCCTGAAGAAAAAGGCCGGCATGCTCAGCGTGCTGGAGGAGACCATCAACGGATCAAACTTTACGGCCAACGCCGGTATCGGGCACACCCGGTGGGCCACCCACGGTGCACCTACCGACGGCAACGCTCACCCCCACACCGATTGCAGCGGCCGGATCGCCGTGGTGCATAACGGCATTATCGAAAACTACATTAAGCTGCGCCAATGGCTTAAGGCCGAGGGGCACATCTTTCAGTCGGACACCGACACCGAGGTGCTTCCGCACCTGATCGAGCAGTTTTACCGGGGCGACCTGCAGGCCGCTCTCCTCAAGACCGTGGAGATGATCAGCGGTAGCTACGCCATCCTGGCCGTCTGCCACGACGAGCCCGGCCGGATCGTGGTCGCCCGCCAGGACAGCCCCATGGTACTCGGCCTCGGCGAGGGCGAGAACTTCATCGCCTCGGACATCCCGGCGCTCCTGCCGCACACCCGCAACACCTACCTGCTGGACGACGGGGAACTGGCCGACGTCACCCCCGGCGGCATCACGGTCTGCGATAAGAAGGGCGTCTGTGTAAACAAGGAAGTCTTCTACGTCAACTGGGAGGCCGAACAGGCCGAGAAGAGCGGCTACGAACACTTCATGCTCAAGGAGATCCACGAGCAGCCCACCGCCCTGCGCGAAACCCTGCGCGGCCGCATCTCCGAGGACGGGCAGACCGTGGTGCTGAACGAACTGGACATCGACCCCGCCTACATCAAGGACCTGCGCAAGGTCTTCATCACCGCCTGCGGCACGGCCTACCACGCCGGTGTCGTCGGGAAATACGTGATCGAGAAACTGGCCCGCATCCCGGTCGAGGTCGACATCGCGTCCGAGTTCCGCTACCGTGACCCGATCATCGGCCCCGGCGACCTGGTCATCGTGGTCAGCCAGTCCGGCGAGACCGCCGACACCCGGGCCGCCCTGCGCGAAGCCAGACAGCGCGGCGCCCGCGCAGTTGCGATCACCAACGTGGTTGGCAGCTCCGTCGCCCGCGAGGCCGACGATGTCATCTATACCTGGGCCGGACCCGAGATCGCCGTGGCCTCCACCAAGGCCTACGTCACCCAGCTCACCGTCTTCTACCTGCTGGCCGTTTGGCTGGCCGAGCAGCGCGGTACCCTGCTCGCCGGGGAACAGGAAGCCATCCTGAGCTCCCTGAAGAAGCTGCCCCGGCACATCGAAACCCTGCTCAAACAATCCGACCGGATCGCCGAACTCGCCGACCGTTACAAAGAAAGCCACTGCCTGTTCTTCCTCGGCCGGGGCCTAGACTACGCCGTGGCTATGGAAGGCAGCCTGAAGCTGAAGGAGATCTCCTACATCCACGCCGAGGCCTACGCCGCCGGCGAACTGAAACACGGCACCCTGGCCCTGGTTGTCGAGGGCGTACCCGTCATAGCCCTAGCCACTCAGCCCGACCTGTTCGAAAAAACGCTAAGCAACATCAAGGAAGTCAAGGCCCGCGGCGCCGAAGTCACCGGCATAGCCATCGAAGGCTTCGAGGAAATAGAAGAGGTCGCCGACCAGGTCTTCTACCTGCCGGCCACCCACCCGACCCTCGCCCCGATCCTGTCCGTAGTCCCGCTCCAACTCTTCGCCTACTTCGCCGCTGTGGCCCGGGAGTGTTCAGTTGATAAGCCTAGGAATTTGGCTAAGAGTGTTACGGTGGAGTAGGATAGTATTTCTTCTCCTACTACTAGTGTTAACGCCGGTGTAAAATTACCGTAAGGGGGTGCGGATGATTTTCTGGACTTGTTCACGCATAGCCAAGGCTTCGCCTGTATTCCATCGGACTTTTCGCACCCAGCGACATCTTAATACGGTGGTGGTTGTACCAGTGCAGGTAGTGATCAAGACGACTGATGAATTCACCGACACTGACACCCGCCCACGATCTGCCATAGAACATCTCGTTTTTGACCCGCCCAAAGAAGCCTTCACAAGCGGCATTGTCGGCGGTGCATCCCTTTTTGGACATTGAACGGGTGAGGCCCGCCGCCTCCATCCTGGCAATCCAGCCCGGCCAGCGATAATGGCCGCCCCGATCGCTGTGAACAACCGGATGCTCGCCGCGTGACAGCGCCGACATGGCACCCTCTAGCATGGTATTAACCAATTTGGCTTCGGGACTGGTGCCGATGCTCCAACTGACCACTAGGCCGTCAAAGCAGTCAATGATGGGCGACAGATAGACCTTGCCGGCGGGTAGTGCGAACTCTGTAACGTCAGTGAGCCATTTGATATTGGGGGCTTCGGCGCGAAAGTCGCGTTCAATAATGTTCGGTACGGCGGGGCTGATTTCGCCCTTATAGGAGCTATACTTACGTTTCTTACGACTGACAACAACGAGGTTTTCTTCATGCATAAGCCTGCGAACAACTTTCTCAGAAACACTTTGGCCGTCTCTTTGTAGAATGGCATGAATTCGTCGGTAACCGTACCGACCGTCAGCTTGTGTGAAAACAACGCGCACATGCTCACGTAACTTTACATACTTGTCCTGCGCGGCAATGGCGGCGCATTGGTAGAAGTAGCTGCTTTTAGGGATGGTAAGGCTCTCAAGTAATTCATTCAGGGGATGTCTTTCTCGTAGGGCGCCGATCACCACTGTCTTCTCCCGGTTCGTCAGCTTCTTGGGATCGACGCCCTGGTCTTTTTTTAGGATCTCCGCTGTTGCCTCCAGTATATCTTTGTGACTGTCAAGTAGAAATGAACAAATTTCGCTAAATAATTTTCAACACCTACTAATTGCCAAATATGGTTTTCCGGTGTTTGAGACGATAGCTGTCCCCGGTTAGGCTGATTACCTCACTCTTGTGGATCAGACGGTCGAGGATGGCCGTTGTGATCGCCGGGTCACCCAGGATCTCACCCCAGTCCTCCGGGCCTTTGTTGGAGGTGATGATCACGGGTGTTTGCCCATAGAGCTTGTTGGTCAGTTGAAAGAAGAGGTTCGCTTCGCGCCGGTCAATGGCCATAAACATCAGGTCGTCGATGATCACGAGGTCGGAGCGCGTCAGACGGTTGAGCTTAGTGCGGGCGGAGCGGGTAATCTCTTGTGTTTTCAACACGTGGATCAGTTCATCCATCTGCGTGAAGCGAACCTTATATCCCTGACGAATGGCTTCAATACCAAGTCCCACGGCCAGGTGGGTCTTACCGACACCTGGCGGACCCAACAGGATCAGATTGTACGCTTGCTCCAGCTAGTGGAGTTCCTTAAGCTGGTTGAGCTGTCTCTTGCTTAAGGACCTCTGTTCGGCAAGGTCGAATTGCTCCAGGGTTTTGTATTCGGGAAAGGCAGCCCATTTGAGTTGCTTCTCCAGCTGCCTTGCCTCCCGGGAACTCACCTCGTGGCGAAGCAGTTGGTACAGGAACTCCTGGTAGGTGAGTTCCCGGACCTGGGCTTCGGTCAGTAAATCATCGAGCCTAAGACTGGCCGCCGACAGGCTGAGGCTCGCCATATCCTGCTTTACTTGGTTCAAAGATACTGACATGCACTTCCTCCTTTACTTCGTCTACGCTTCCCACTGGACGGGTAATCAAGCCACCCAGACCAGGTCATGCGCTTCCCTGTGGGTCTTTCCCTGGGTCTCCATTGACCGGAAGGCAACCACCGTCTGCTTCATAGGCACCTCTTCTCTTGAGGTACGTCATTGGCTCATCAACCAACCAGTCGCGCCCTGACTTATGGAACCAGGTTATATTGACTAAGGTTCCTAATCTCGGGTTTCACTCGCCACTTGCCGGCGTTAACGGG
>Ga0048257_100176_pt1 | contig 32160 bp, 33 predicted proteins | sample SubbioWold_Dec13_FD_54351 | JGI IMG/M metagenome (GOLD analysis project Ga0048257, IMG submission 54351) | Serpentinite rock and fluid subsurface biosphere microbial communities from McLaughlin Reserve, California, USA - CSWold_Dec13... | ecosystem: Environmental > Terrestrial > Deep subsurface >...
GAGAGGTTGTAAACAACGTCTGCGGCGACTCGGCAAAGATTTTCATCAAGGTTGAGGATGAGCGGGTTGTAGACATCACGTTTAAGTCTTTGGGCTGTGCTGCTGCCATTTCAACCAGCAGCATGCTGACTGAACTGGTAAAGGGTAAGAAGCTCCTCGATGCTCTTGCCGTTACTGAGGAAGTAGTAAGCGGTGATTGTTGTTTGAAAGGAACAAAGAAGGAATTATTGACCATTTGCCGCTCCGATTACAGATAATATTGGTAACTGGGGAGTGGACTCCGGCAGGTAAAATGATGTAAAATAACTATCATATTCTGGTTTCAGAAGTACGTTATGAAGGGAGTCACCGCGCTAGATATGGCTGAAATTGCGCAGTTAAGCGATAGTGGTCAGAAAGTTTTCGATGCCCGCTATGCCCAGAAGGATGATGAGGGCTGTGTTGTAGAATCCTTTGAGCAAGCGGTATACCGCTTGGCGAAGGCGGCGGCTCTGGCCGAACTGCCGGAGAATAAGACCGCATGGGAAGAGAAGTTCGCGTCTTTTATCGGCGGACTTCTTTTTGTTCCGTCCACGCCGATCTGGGCGAACATGGGGAAGACCGACCGAGCCTGGCAGCCGGGCGCTTGCTTTGTTCTGGCTGTTGAGGACTCCTTAGAGTCAATGTACCAGACCTTGAAGGATACTGCATTGGTGTTTAAATCCGGTGGTGGGGTCGGATATAATTTCAGTTCCATTCGGCCACGCGGTTCTATTGTCAGTTCAACCAAGGGACAGGCCTCTGGTGTGGTTGAGCTGGTTCGGTTGTACGATGCCTCATCCGGAATGGTGATGCAGGGCGGCGTCCGCCGGGGTGCCTCGATGGGCATTCTGAACGTTGACCATCCTGAGATTATCGACTTTATTAACAGCAAAAGGGACGGCGGGATTACCCACTTCAACCTTTCGGTGGGCATTACCGATGCCTTTATGGAGGCATTGGACAAGGACCAGGAGTGGCCGCTGGTATTTAATGGTAAAGTCTACCAGACAGTCCGCGCCGTGGATCTCTGGAATCTAATCACCGAGTCCGCCCACGCCTGCGGCGACCCGGGAATCATCTTCATTGACCGCCTGCAGCGAGACAACCCGGTTCCAGGTAAGAAAATGAATTCCACCAATCCATGCGGTGAACAGCCGCTTTCCCCGGGGGAATCTTGTCTCTTGGGAAGCATCAATCTGGCGAAGATGGTGAAGACGGAAGGGGAGTCCTGCAGCGTTGACTGGGAATTGCTCCGGGAGGCTGTGGAGCTTGGGATGCGGTTCCTGGACAATATGATCGATGTTGCCGAATACCCGTTGGATTTCATTGCCGAGGCTACCCGTGCCACCCGGAAGGTGGGCCTCGGCTACACCGGCCTGCACGACCTTCTGATTATGATGAATCTGCCTTACGACTCCGAGGAGGGGCGGGCCTTTGCGGGTACCGTGTTGAGGGCGGTACAGGAGAGTGCGCACACCTATTCAGGGCTCATGGCTGAGGAAAAGGGCTGTTTCCCCGACTGGGAGCAGAGTGTTTTCCACCCAGGTGAGCCGCGCCGGAATGCAGCCTGCATTACCGTTGCGCCCACTGGCAGCGTGACCACCATCGCGGGGTGTGAGGGCTACGGGATTGAGCCCATCTTTGCGGTCGCCTACACCAAGGACACCGACGTGGCCGGTTCCTTCGAGGTGTTTTCACCGCTGTTCGTGGAGTTCTGTAATAAGTATCAGGTGGGGAGCGAGGTAATGTCTGGCGTGGCCCAGCGGGGCGGATGCCGGGGCGTGGACGGAGTCCCCGAGGAGATTGCCCGTATTTTCAAAGGAGCCCAGGAGATCAGGCCCGAGGACCACATCCTGATGCAGGCCGAGGTCCAGCGCTGGGTTGACAACGCTGTTTCAAAAACCTGTAACCTTCCCAATTCGGCTGAAATTGGGGATATTAACACCTGCTACCGGACGGCCTACGACCTGGGACTCAAGGGGATTACCGTTTTCCGCGACGGCTGTAAGCAGGGTGTGATTACGGTTGGCCGGAAAAAGGGCCGTTTCCTGGCTTCCGATGAACTCGGGCGTGGCGAGATTATGCCCAGACCGGACAATGCTCACGGGGTGACCCACCGGCTGGACTCAGGCTGCGGAAAGATCTACCTCACGGTTAACTACCAGCCCGAGAACGGAGCCATAATGGAGACCTTTATTACCACCGGTTCAGACGGCGGCTGCCTGATCTATACCGAAGCCACCTCGCGCTTGATTAGCCTGGCCATTCGTGGCGGGATAGACGTCAAGGAAGTCATCGAACAGCTTCAGAGCACACACGCCTGCCCTTCCTATCAAATGGCCAGAGGCCGGGGAAAACACCTCTCGCCTGGAAAGTCCTGTGCCTCAGCGATTGCCCGAAAGCTGACCGAGATCAAGGCTGAGCTGGCCGTGCGGTGTAATGGGGGACACGCGCCCCAGGGTTCCGAAGCTGATGTGCCTGATGCCCTGTCCGGCATCTGCGAAATGTGCGGCCTTAAAATGGACCGGGCCGAGGGGTGCTGGGTCTGCCGAAACTGCGGCTACTCGAAGTGTTAATAGTATTCACTCTGACCGATTGGGATTGAATAGACTATCAAGTGATCACCTCTAGGCTGGGCCGGTGATTACACAGAAAACCTTTACACAAATGTTTTTGATCGGGTGTGCGTTTATGAAACCGCTTATTGCTTTGGTAGTTGACGATTCAATATTGGTTAGGAATACCATTAAGGAAGGCATTAAGTCGTGCGGCGGCGTCGCTGTTTTTCAGGCTGCCAATGGACAGGACGCGGTGGAAGTCTATAAGCAACACCGACCGGATATCGTGTTTCTGGATATTGTAATGCCACTCCGCGGTGGGCTTGAAGCTTTGGTTGACATCAAATCCTTCGACCCGGATGCTAAGGTAATAATCGTTTCCGGAGTGGCAACCCATTCACACGTTAAGCGGGCCATTCAGGCCGGGGCCACAGATTTTGTTCAAAAGCCTTGGGAACAATCCCGCCTCGCCTCTATTATAGAACAGGCAAAACAACAGAGACGTGGATAAAGCGTACTTTAGGAGGGTGGCCGATGAAACCAATACGGATCCTGGTTTGCGATGATTCATTACTGGTTCGCTCCAGACTCAAAGAGAGCCTCAGACAGTGTGGTGACCATGAAGTCTTTGAGGCCAAGGACGGTCAGGGTGCGGTTGATTTGTACAAGCAGCACCTTCCCGAATTAGTTTTCCTGGACATTGTAATGCCGGAAAAAGACGGCCTGGAAGCCCTGCATCTGATCAAGCAGTTCGATGCGGCGGCTAGGGTGGTTATCGTCTCATCTGCCGGCACCCAATCACATCTGAGGAAAGCAATTGAGGCTGGAGCTACGGACTTCATTCAGAAACCGTGGGAACAAAAACAGGTTGAATCGATCATTGCCAGGGTTCTCAGTGAAAGGGATGAACAGCATGTTTAGCCTCTACTTCGGACACTATCTCCTGAACAAAGGCCTGATTACCACGGGTGAGTTGACCGAAGCCCTAGACCTGATGGATTCTGTGCACCTCAAACTGGGTGTACTGGCGGTCAATGCCGGATACATGACCGCGAAACAGGTTGATCAGGTGCACCAAACGCAGGCCGGAATGGACCGCATGTTCGGTGAACTGGCTATTGAACTCGGATATCTGACCGCGGGGCAATTGGACGATCTATTGTCCAAGCAGAGCAAGGGCCATTTGGTTATCGGGCAAGCCCTGGTCGACAAGGGCCGCCTTTCCCTGGAGCAGCTTCAGGCGGCATTGGAAGATTATAAAAAGGACTACAGCCTGACGGATCGCCAGATGTATCTACAGCAAGAGGGCGACATCGATGAGATCGTCAGCACTTATGTAAAAATCGAGGATTCAGCGGAAAATGAGATATTCCGTTCCTACGTCTCCCTGATGGTTAGAAATGTAATCCGCTTCATCGACAGCAGTCCGAGGGTTGAAGCGCGCCAAGTTATTGAAAACCTCGATGCCCAGTGGCTGGTCTGGCAGGAAATAACAGGGCCGATCAACCTGTTTACGGCGATCGCTTGCGAGGAGAACGTGTTCATGGAGCTTGCGCGAAGGTATTCCGGACAGGATCTTTCTGGGCCCCCGGACGAACTGGCGCAGGCCTCTGTCGCTGAGTTTCTAAATCTGCAAAACGGTCTTTTCCTGGTCCATATGTCGAACAACGGTGTGGAACTGGAGATGAAGCCTCAGTTGGTCGACCATAATCGGACGATGGCGAAACTTGGTACCAGTTGTATTGTTCCGATGTTCTTGAATACAGGTCGGTGTTACCTGATAGTTTCAAATACGGCCCCGGTGATGTAACTTCACTGACACGGTGTTTCGCTTCAATCCAGTATAAGTGTAAATTATTTCTTCTTAGGACATGTTTTGTCTTGCTAACTAGAACATGTCTAGTATAGTATTAAATATATATACATAACCAAAGGCAAACTCCCCGAAAGGGGGGGACGCAAAACCACGGGCCTTAAGGACTTTGTCCAAGGCGGCCGGGTTGCCTTAGGAATGAGAAACCCAAAGCTCCTAAGTATTGAGGCGTTTTGGGTTATTGTTGTTTTGAGAGGTAAGTAAATGGTTTTGGAGATGCTACTGGTGTTTACGCTGGGGGCCAGTGTCGGTAGCTTCCTGAATGTTTGTATATACCGGATTCCGGCCGGGCAGTCCGTTGTTTCCCCGCCTTCACACTGCTTTGCCTGCGGGGAAAAGCTGGGCCTGGTGGATCTGGTACCGATACTGAGCTACTTCTACTTGAGGGCCAAGTGTAGACGGTGTGGTGAGCCTTTCTCCGGGCAGTACCCCTTGGTGGAATTCATTACGGGCGTCTTGTTTGCACTAGTCTTACTGCGGTTCGGAGTGGCCTGGGAGACTCTGGCCGGCTGGGTGTTTCTGTCCGTTCTGGTTGCGGTAACGGTGATCGACATTCACCACCGGATCATCCCGGACAAGATCGTGATCGTCGGTGTGGTTCTGGGTCTCCCGCTGGTCGCCCTGCAATCTTGGCCTACCCTTTGGTCGGGATTGGCTGGCTTTGTGGCGGCCGGGCTGTTTCTACTGGCCATCGCAGTGGTGTCCCGCGGGGGAATGGGCGGTGGTGACATTAAACTGGCGGCCCTGATGGGTCTTTACCTCGGGCTTCAAAACGTGGCCGTGGCTCTGTTCCTGGCGTTTCTGGTCGGCGGCGTTTTTGGCATATTCCTTCTGGTCACCGGCCTAAAGGGCCGTAAAGACGCCGTTCCATTCGGTCCGTACCTGGCCTTGGGGGGAATAGCGGCTTTGTTGTGGGGCAGTCAGTTGGTTAAATGGTATCTCAGTTTCTGGCAGTAGTAGCTTTTGGATCTCTATTTCTTCAAGGGGAGTGGTATATGGACAGTTCGGCTTGATTTACTGTTCGTGTCTTCCATTACTAACCATGTATTTTAAGAAGGAGAGGATACCCGAAATGTTTAAGAGACTAAAAGGTCAGCGCGGTTTCACCTTGATTGAGTTGATGATTGTTATTGCTGTTATCGCCATCCTGGCAACGGTACTGATTCCCCGGTCGGGTCTGGTTCGGGAGACTGCAAAAGAAGCTGGAATTGAAGCCAATGCACTGCAGATCGAAGCCACGGTGAACGGCATGATCCATCGCTATCCTGTTGCTCAATTACCAGCGTTTAGAAGTGCGTTGGCGAGTAAGATCACTGCTAATCCTTTAACCAACCCGATCACGGGGTTGACGGCTGTTGAGAATAAACTTAATGCAGTGGCTGCCGATGGGGCGACTAAAGCTGTAGTCATAACAGATGTAGCAGCTGTAGACAGCCACGCGGATCTAAAGGGTGTCGTATGGGTTCAAATACTTAATGATAGTGGCACTACCGTCAACATCACCCCGTACGATGCAGCCGGTAACAAGTTAGAAACGACCATAGTGAAGAGAGTTAACTAGTAAAGACTTAGGTGGCGATTGAAGCACGTGGCAATCAACCCTAACCAAAAGCCCCGCCTGGGCGATTTATTCGTCCAGGCGGGCGCTATTACCCAGGAACAACTGAAACAGGCGCTGGACATCCAGAAGCGCACCGGTATGCGCCTGGGTGAGGTGCTGGTGAACGAGAAGTTCATCAGCCAGAACCAGTTGACTGCGGTGCTCGAGGGACACCTCGGGATCCGCAGTATTGACCTGCGCCGGGCACCGCTGGACAGCGAGGCGGCAAACCGGGTGCCGGAAAACCTGGCCCGGAGGCACGTGCTGATTCCGGTGCAGGTGGCGGACGGAAAACTGCTGGTGGCCATGAAGGACCCCCTCGACTGGGTTGCCATTCAGGACGTCCGCCTCATCGCGGGCACGGCGGTTACCCCTCTGGTCGCTTCCGAGCGTGACATCGTCGAGGCCATCGACCGGGTGTTCGGCCAGCAGCGCGTGGCGGACCAGGCGGCGGAGGATATCGCCCGGGCCTCCGTCCAGGCTGCCGGTGACGAAGTAGCCGCAGCGGCGGTCGATCTCGATGTTGAAAGCGCGCCCATGGTGCGCTTGGTAAACAGCATTATTGAAAACGCCGCGCGTAGTCGTGCCAGTGACATTCATATTGAACCGAAGCCTGCCAAACTGCAGATCAGAACCCGCGTGGACGGGGTGCTGCACGAGGTGCTGGCCACCGATATCCGGGTGCACAGTTCCGTGGTCAGCCGGATCAAGGTCATGGCCAATATGAATATTGCCGAGAAGCGCCTGCCGCAGGATGGCAAGGTGGCGGTTCTGGTCGACAACCGGAAGATCGATTTGCGTGTTTCGTCCATGCCCACTACCTACGGGGAAAAAGTGGTAATCCGGGTTCTGGATCGGGGTTCATTCCTGGTGGGTAAGGAGCATCTTGGGCTGAGTGATGCGGACAAAGAGCGCTTCAACCGGCTGGCCGGCCGGCCCTATGGGATCATTTTGGTAACCGGCCCGACCGGCAGTGGTAAGACCACCAGTCTATACTCGATGCTTTCCGAGTTGGATGCCAAGCACAAAAACATCGTGACCCTGGAAGATCCCGTAGAATACGATATGGAAGGCATCTCCCAAACGCAGATCAACATTCAGGCCGGCCTTACCTTTGCCGGCGGTCTGCGCACCTTGTTGCGTCAGGATCCGGACACCATAATGGTCGGTGAAATTCGCGATGATGAGACTGCGGAGATTGCGGTACGATCCGCCCTTACCGGACATTTAGTACTGAGTACTCTGCACACTAACGACGCGCCTTCGGCAGTGGCCCGAATTATGGACATCGGCATCCAACCCTACCTGATTGCCTCGGCCCTGGCCGGAGTAATCGCCCAACGGCTGATTCGCAAGGTTTGCCCGGACTGCCGGGAAGAGTATGAGGCCGATGCCCGTGAACGGGAGCTTCTGGATCTTTCCGGCGACGCGCCGGTAACCCTGGTTCGCGGGCGGGGTTGTACGACCTGTAGCGCAACCGGTTACCAGGGACGGACCGGGGTTTTCGAGATCCTGGAAGTTGACCGTGACCTGCGGGTGATGATCAACAAACGTGTTTCTACTGACGAGCTTCGGGAAGTCGCTGTCGCTCACGGTATGGCCCCACTGTGGTATGATTGTCGTGATAAGGTCTTGCGCGGGATCACCTCACTGGAGGAAGCCCTGCGTGTGACCCAGATCTACTAAAGGAACAGCCGGGGGGGTCCGAGTGTCCGAATATCGGTATATGGCCATGAATCGGGAAGGGCGTTATTACGAAGGGTCATTCACGGCGGACACTGCGGCAATGGTGGCCGATTCCCTGCGTGAACGCGGGCTGTTGCCGATTAAGATTACGGCCCGCAGTTCCGGCGTTTCAGCCCGCCTGCAATACCGGCCCAAGGTAAGCACCGCCTCCCTCGCCCTGTTCTGCCGACAGATGTCCCTGGTGCTGAGAGCCGGTGTAACCATTATGAAGGGGCTGGAGATTCTCCAGGTCCAGATGCCTGACCGCCTGATGCGGGAGGAGGCCGCGCGGATGCACCGTGAGGTGCAGACCGGACGAACCCTGTCCGAATCCATGTCCGGCACGGTAAGCCGGATACCCGCCCTTCTGGCCAGGATGGTTTCCACGGGTGAGGCTTCGGGTAACCTGGATGAGATCTTTGTCAGTATTGCCCAGTACTATGAACAGGAGACGGCGATTCGGAAGAAAATCAAGGGTGCCATGGTTTACCCCGTAATGTTGATGCTGGTTTCGGTAGCGCTGTTGTTCTTTGTGTTTACCTACCTCATTCCACAGATTGAGACCCTGCTTGCCGGCTCGGGTGCCGAGCTCCCGCCGCTTACCCAATTTGTCCTCGGCATTTCCCACTTCATCCAGACTAACGCCTTGCTAATCCTGGCCACTGTCATCGGATTATTCATTCTTTATAAGACTTCTACTGCCACTCCCAAGGGCCGGTTACACCGGGATCGGGTTTTCTGCCGCCTGCCCGCTTTGGGGCCGGTGCTACTGAATATGACCACGGCCCGTTTTGCCCGGACGGCGGCCATTGTTTTTCGGAGCGGCATGCCGTTGTTTACCGGGCTGGAGCTGATCCGTCAGAATGCGGGAAACGCTGTGGCCGAACAGGCGGTGGATTTTGCCGCAGATGGCATCCAGCGGGGGGAAAGCCTGGCCACAGAACTTGATCGGGCCAAATTCTTTGATCCCATGGCGATCCAGATGATGCGCATCGGGGAGGAGACCGGGAGCCTCGACGACATCATGGCTCAGATGGCAGAGCACTATGACCGCGAATCCCAGGCTGGTATCGCACAGCTGCTGACGCTAATGGAGCCAGTGATGCTCCTGGTAATGGGTGGTGTCATCGGAACGGTGGTTCTTTCCGTGATGATGCCGCTCTTTGATTTGATCGGTAACATCAAATAACGGGGTGCTGTCCATTGAAGCAATCGGAGCGCGGGTTTACACTCCTGGAATTAATGCTGGTAATCGGCATTATTGCCGTAATCCTGGCTTTTGCTATCCCCAACTTCAGGCCGGCCCTGGACGATGCCCGTCTTGAGCAGGCGGTCCAACAGCTTGAGGCGGACCTGATGTATGCGAGACAGTTAGCAAGAACAAATCAGACTGACCCTCAGGTTGTATTTACGCTCTCGGGCTACAGGATCGAGGTAGACGGCTCTTCGATCAGTACCCAGACTCTGGCTTCAGGTACGCATTGGGATCCCGTTCCGTCACCACTTAGCTTTAACAGTGACGGCAGTCCAGGTGCTAATGATGTGGCCATATGGCTCAAGGGGGCCGATGGTACTAGGGCGGGGGTCACCGTCTACGGCGAAACAGGAAGAGTTGAGGTGGTGTACTGATGAGGCACACACGTCCCACTGGAGACCAGGGTTTCACCTTTCTGGAAATTATGATTGGATTAGGGATGCTGCTCTTTTTTATGGTCTTCGCCGTGAAGATGACCAGCGTAGCCGCTGGACTGGCCGCTGATAACCGGGATGAGCTGCAGAGGGTATACTGGGGTCGCGCCGCGGTGGAAATTGTGATGGAAGTCGCACGGGAAAAGCCGGATGACTTCTTTAAGGCTGATACTGTGTACATAGAGGATCTGACAGTTAACGATTTCAATATGTTAAGAGACCTGGATCAAAGGGTGGTGGCTTCAAGAAAAGGTGTCAATATCGAGGTCACCATTCAGGACCTTTCAGAGTAAAACCGGGGGTTTCGGATTATCGACAGCTTATTTGGTTTTTAATCGCAGACTGGTTTAACTAAGGCGTGTGATTAATGCAAGCTAGGATTCGGCTTAGAGTACAAAGGGGATTTACCCTGCTGGAACTGATGATTGCGCTCGGCATTTTCGCGATCGTCTTAGTAATTATTACCAGTGTTCTGAGTGGACATTTACGTCTCTTCAGAGACTCAAACGAGGAGCGTAGAAACCTGCACGAGGCACGTCTAGCGATGGAAGCAGTGGTGGATGTGCTGGACGCGGCCCGGCGGGATGACGGTTTCAAGCTGGAACTGGATACCAGCCGGGATACAATTTGGGGCGTGGGGGATGGTCCGGTTCCGGAACCGCTAGTCTCCACAGTCGGTCGTTCAGCCCGGATTTATCTGGATAACGGTGAACTCAAGAACGCCAGCGAGCAGCTTGTTGCAAGGAGCATTTCATTGACCTTCCGCCGCATAACCATACCCCCAGACAATGTGTACATAGGGATAGAGGGTGTACCGATCGTTTTTGGAGCGGGAGATGAGTTTGACTTTATCAGGATCGAGATAGGGGCCGGAGATCCAACACAGAGCGGTTATGCGCTGACGACCATAGTCGGTACCGCACCTAGGCCGTAGCTGTAGGTGCAGCGGGATTAGGTTCCGGCGGATTTTGGAAGGTGATTGCATTGGGGCCAGGGATTCCGAGAAGCAGTGAAACCGGATCCGTCTTGGTCATGGTCATTATTGTAATCATGGTTATGCTTACTGTTGGCATAACGACCCTAATGGTTTCTGCCACTGATTCTCGGATAATCGTTCCTCCCCCCAAACAGCAGGCCGGGGTATCTGTTGTCAGGGTAACCCACGTTACTGTTTCGCCGACAGAGCGTAGCCTTATCATTGGTTATTCTGCATCTTTGACGGCCACGGTTTATCCGGAAAACGCTACCAACAAGGGTGTGACCTGGAGTTCGGCTAATCCATCGGTGGCCACCGTTGATCAAAATGGGTTGGTTACCGCTGTAGCGGCAGGAACAGTGGTAATCACCGTAACAACCTTGGATGGCGGACATTCCGATACCTGTGCAGTAACCGTATCCCAACCGGAGCAACCCTATGAGGTTACGCCGGATGGAGATATCATCTTCATACCTTTGCCTATGCCTAACGACTACGAAGCCCCAGGCGACCACGTGTTGGTAGTACCTGCAGGCTGCGATCTGGGTCTTAATGATAAGGAAGACATCACCTGGACTGCCGCCGCCGGTATGATTATCGAGGTCGACCTTAGTCACCTCGGGAACAGTTCGTTTACTTTCAATGCCGGCAATGAGGATGCGGATATTATTATCGCCACCAATGTGATCCTGGATCCTCACAACCAGTTAACTATCAACGCCGGCCGCGACATTGTAATCTGCAATATCGAGATTAAGGCTGGCGGTACGGTCGACCTGGATGCTGGTCGAGACATCAAAGCCTGCGGGGTTATTCTAACTGCTTCCCGCGGAACTGCGAATATCGACCTAAATGCCGGACGGGACATTAGGGCGGAGTCGGCCTATTTCAACTGCAAGAACGACCTTCTCTTCACCGCCGGAGACACGATCTATGTAACGGGTGCAACCCTGAAAGACAAGAACAACACTGCCAAGGCCAGCCCGGTCGGTGTTACCATTATCGGTACGCCCGCCTCCGGAGCAATCAACAATAGTGGTTAGCTCAGCGAGTGGTTTGGACGGGTGATTGTCCCAGGGCCCATAAAGGATTTCTATTAGAGCTGGTCGAAATATCTGATTACGCCCGAAGATTTTGTCGGAATAGGAATTGAGCATTGATGAGTTTGTTGCGCGGCCCTGCATTGTTCCTAGACATTCGTCAGAGCTTGGTCCGGGCGGTGAGGGGCTCGATTTCAGGATCCGCCGTTCGGCTGGATGGTTTCGCTACGTTGCAACTAACCACGCCTTTTGGACGGGGCGGGGATGAACAGCACGCTCGTGATCAGGGCGGTAAGCTGGCTGAGTTTCTGGACAGTAGTGGATTGCGTGACCGGCGGGCGGTACTGGGGATCGGCCGTGAAGGGATTATTACCCGGACGACCAGGGTCCCGGCATTGGCTCCAAAGCTGCTTTCTGAATTCCTGCAAAGAGAAATCAGTGAGTTTCTGCCCGTGGACCTGTCAGAGTACAATTATGACTACCGGGTAATGCAGGGGTTTGTTGACGAGTCCGACAAGCGTGCCTATTACAACCTGCTTCTGGCGGCAGTTCCTCGTTATCAGGTGGAGCAGGCAATGTGGATGGCTGATGAAGCCCGCTTGCATGTAACCGCGATCGACATCTTGCCGAATGCTCTGCTGCGGCTTTTCGGCAAAGCCCCTTATAGTGATGTGGCCGTACTGGATGTAGGTCCCAGTGGAAGTCACATTGCCATTTTCAAGAAGGAAACCCTGGTACTATATTCGGACATTCCATTCCGGCTGACGGGCGTTGATGAAGATTTCTCCCTCCTGATAGAGGAGACGAGAGGCTACCTGAATTTCTTTGCCTCACGTCACCAGGGGAGATCAGTCGATGCCCTGCACCTGGTCGGTGAATTCGTTTCTCTGGAAGCCTCGTTGGCCGAGCTGTTTTCCCAATCGTTAGGGGTGGTGGTTAAGGTCGGCCTTGACGACGCAATCCGCTTTCAGTATTTGGGCAAGGCCGGTCCCCGGTTTAATGAGTTGTCCACTGCCTATGCCTCGAATCTTGGCCTGATGTTGAGAGAGGATTAGATATTGAAGATACCGGCTGGCGATCTCAATTTCATCCCGAGACCTATTCTTCAATCGCGGCGTCGTAGAGTTCAGCGGTTGTACCTTCTTCTCTCTGCATGGGGGGTAGCGGCTTTCATCGCTGTCGCTCTATATGCCCCCTTTTACCTAGCCGGGATCTATGGCGCGGAAATCGAGGGCTACCGTGAGCAGTATCGGGAACTTGAAGTCGCCCGACCTTACTACGAAGAGCTGGAAAGAACCAGGCTTGAGTATCAGGCACAGACGGAAACCGTTGCCGTAATCAATCAACAACGGTTGGAAGTCGTGCAGTTGATTGACGGGATAAGCATGAGTATGCCCCCGGGTGTTATCGTCACAATGATGGAAGTGGATGCCTCTTCCGGAGTGCACCTTAGGTTTGAAGCCGAAAGTCCGGTGCAGACAGCACGGGTTATCGTGGGATTGCGGAGTCTTGGCATCTTCGAGCAGGTTGAACCGACACACGTTCCTCTGCGTTATGGTCGGGAGGAGATTGAGCTGAAGATGAACTTCGTCGGTGTAAACCGCGAATCTGGCGGTCAACTGAACAGTCCTGCATCAGTTCTACCGGAGGTGGACATCGTTGGTGAAATTAGTCAGCGGCTTGCTGGGCAGATTCCAACAGATCAGTAACCGGGAAAAGGCGTTGCTGGCGGTGTTTATGCTGCTTGTTAGCGGATATGCGCTGTATAGCTTCCACTTCAGCCCACAGTTTGAGCGTCTGCAATTGCTACGCATCGAGAGGGCCGAAGCGCAGGGGTTGATCTGGGACGCCCGGCAGAAAGGGTGGGACAACATCTCAGGTCTGCAGAAGCAGGTTGCCGACTACCGGTCTCAGATCGACGCGGTGTACTTACAAGTCCACCCGGTTAAGGATACACCGGGTTTACTGGTTGATATCTATGCACTCACCACCGAATACGGCCTGTATGCTCGGGATCGGATAACCTTCGGTGAGCTCGATAGCCGAGATGGCTATGCGGTGGTGCCCATGGAGTTGAAACTTTTCGGACGTAGCGAGGACATTTACGGATTCCTGAATGCAGTGGAGAATTTCCGGCGATTGCTTGGGATTCGTGAGATCAAGTTAGAAGCCGTCACTCCGGGGTTTATGGAATCGTTTCTGAAAATAGACGCCTACGTCCTTGGTGAAATCGCTCCCGATCCGGAGCATTACCCGTTCATGGTCTTTGAACCGGTGTCCGGCGAGCCCCACCGCGTCTTCCACCCCGGCGGTAGGGTATCTGACTCGCTGCCCCAGACGCCGGCTGGTTATCCTCCGGATGCCGGGCTGTTGCCTAACAGTGATGGTATTTCCAATGCTGGTGGAACAGGTTTCCTACCGGAACCTCCGATTCTTAAATAGGACGACCTTCTCGCATTTCATCTCTTTCTATCCACTCATCCCACTCCTCTTCTGACTATTACGCATAGACAGCAGGAGATAGTTGCTTTTTGTCTAATATTGCGATTAGTACTCATCCGGCATTTAAGACTCTGCAAAAAGGTAGGACATATGACAAACCGAATTCAAACCGGTGACCTGATATTTGCCCTGGATATTGGAACGCGCACCGTGATCGGGGTGGTTGGGAGCTTTGAGGATGGCCGCTTTTGCGTCCGGGCCCAACGGATGCTCGAACACTCCAGCCGGGCGATGTTTGACGGTCAGGTCCATGATATTCCCCGGGTAGCCGACTTGGTGGGTCAGGTTCGTGCCGGTCTCGAGGAAGACTTGAACACCAAGCTGGAAACGGTGGCGATTGCGGCTGCTGGGCGCTCTTTGTGTACGGTGCGAGTTACGGTGGATCAGCCGGTGACTGATAAGGTGGTTGTCGATGAACAGGCGATCCGTGGTCTGGAGTACGCCGCCCTGCAGGAGGCAAATTCTCGTCTGGGGGCGTCTGATAGCGACCAGATATACCATTGTGTCGGCTATTGTGCCGTTTCCTATGCCTTGGACGGTCTTACCCTGACGAATCTGGTGGGGCACCGCGGGCGTGTCGCATCCATTGACCTTATAGCCACCTATCTTCCCGATTCGGTAGTCGATGGCCTGATGTCAGTATTGGCCCGTGTTGGTTTAAGGCCCGACAACCTCACCCTTGAACCAATTGCGGCCATCGACGTGACCATTCCGGAAAGTATGCGTTTGTTGAATCTGGCTCTCGTGGACGTTGGTGCCGGGACTTCAGACATCGCCATCACCCGTGATGGTAGCGTGGTCGGCTACGGGATGGTCCCTATGGCCGGAGACGAGGTTACCGAGGCAGTTGCCCAAGCATACGTCGTGGATTTCGATACCGCTGAAAAGCTGAAGAGAGAAGTCCTCCTCGGTCGCGAGATTTCCTTTAACAATGTACTAGGAATACCGGTGGTTAAAACCCCGACTGAGGTGCTGGAGACATTGGCACCTGTTCTGGACCGTCTGGCGGCAGAGGTGGCTGAGAGCATTCTGGAACTGAATGGAGGGGAAGTACCGAAGGCGGTATTCTGCATCGGGGGTGGATCCCAGGTTCCGACCTTTACAGACCGCCTGGCGGCCAAGGTTGGACTCCTGCCTGAGTTCGTGGCGGTTCGGAACCGTGAGGTGCTGCAGGAAGTGGTGCTGCCGGATGACGATTTGATTCCGGGTCCCGATGGACTAACCGTTATTGGGATCGCCACTACCGCCCGGCGTCAGTCCGGTCTGGTCTTCATTAGAGTTACGGTTAACGGCCGCGAACACCGGGTGTTTAACGCTCGGGATCTGAATGTAGCTTATGTGTTAAGCTTTATCGGTTACGGGATAAAACGACTGATCGGGCGTCACGGCAAGGATCTGCGTTTTGTTGTCAACGGCCGTGAAGAGGTCCTACTCGGAGAGTTGTTCAGGCCCGCTGCCCTGCTGGTTAACGGTGAGGCCGCTAGTCTAAGGACAAGGGTCTTCGAGGGTGATCACCTCAGTGTTGTGGATGCGGTTGACGGCCGGGATGCGCAGGCGGTAGCCGGAGATTTATCAGAAACGGTTGGGGTTCGAGCTTGCACAATCAATGGCGAGAAGTGGCAACTGCCACTTTCATATACCATAAATGACCGCCAAGCCGGATCGGATGATCCCATCAACGGGGGCGACTGGGTGGTAGTCAGACCACGTCCCTGCACCGTGCGCGAGCTTGCGGCCGCCAGAGAAATCGATCTTGACGAGGCATTAATCAAGGTCAATGGTCTGGAGGCTGAACCCAATCTACCGATTCGTGGTGGGGAGGAAGTTGTGGTAGAGGCGCGCATCGACCAAGGCGCGTCCTTGGTCCTTGACACGACCGACGGGGGGATTCGAGTTACCGTCAATGGCCGGGAAGTGGTCTTGCCCGATGATCCCGAACCCGTATTTGTCGATGTCTTCAACCACGTTGACCTTAATCCAGCCCGGATCTCAGGGACGGTAAAATTGCGGCTTAACGGGCAGGAGGCCCAGTATACAGACCTCCTGAACGACGGTGATCGTATCGAAATAGTATGGCATGAACGGACTTCCGAGGAGCACGTTGGGTAATCAATCGGCCGCTTTGTTGACCGTTTCGACGCCCTAACATAGAATAGGGGTAAATCGAAGTCGGTCAAACGGTGCTACCAGGGTCGTAGCGGTAGCGCGTTTATTTTCAGTAGACTAGTAACTGATATCACAATCGAGAGCGTTATTTTACCGGACAAATTCTACAGCTGTCCAGCGCTGTCGCTTGTCCGGTAATTTACTGCAGTTTCCCCTGATTGTATTCGATTTTTCCTCAGGCAAAGTTTGTAATCTTGGTGGCAATCTCGTGCTGGGTAAGGGGGTGTTGTTATGTGGGTGTATGTGTGCGGCTTAATCGGCGGCATGGGTCTGTTGCTATACGGGATGTATGTGCTCAGCGAAGGGCTTCAGAAGATCGCCGGCGCTAACCTGCGTAACGTGCTCAGCTCCCTTACCCAGAACCGTTTTGTGGCGATGGTAATCGGGGCTTTGATAACCATCCTTTTCCAGAGCAGTACCGCCACCACCGTCATTCTGGTCGGTTTGGCCAGCGCTTCGATCATCACCCTTAAGCAGACTCTGGGCGTAATCCTCGGCGCGGATATTGGGACTACCGTCACTGCTCAGTTGATCGCGCTCAAGGTAACGGAAATTGCCCTGCCCATCGTCGGGATCGGGGCGACCATCATCTTCTTTACGAAGCGGGACCGTTATAAGCGCATCGGCCAGGTGATCACCGGTTTCGGCCTCTTGTTCCTGGGCCTGAAGATAATGTCTGAGACTATGTACCCACTCCGTGACGAACCGGCCTTTTTATCCCTGATGACCACGGTTGCAGATAACCCGCTGTTGGCGATTATCGTAGCGGCTCTCTTCACTTTCCTGATTCACAGCAGTGCGGCTGCCGTCGGTATCATCATGATCTTCGCCATTCAGGACTTGGTGACTCTGCACTCCGCGATCTACCTGCTGTTCGGTGCCAACATCGGGACTTCTTTTACGGCCTTGCTGTCCAGCCTTGGATCCAACCGTGAGGCGCAGCGGGTGGCCGTTGCCCATTTTCTCTTTAAGCTGGTAGGCGTGCTCATCTTTCTCCCGTTTGTCACGCCCTTTGCAGCCCTGATGCAGGCGATTACTCCGAATATCGGCTTTCAGGTGGCAAATGTCCATACCTTCTTCAATGTCGGTATCGCCTTGTTCTTCATTCCCTTCATTTCACACTGCGCCCGTTTTCTAACCTGGCTGGTGCCTGACAAGGGGGTGGTGGACATCGAACTCAAGCCCCGTTACCTCGATTACCAGTTGATTAACACCCCCTCCATTGCGATGGGGCTCGCTTCAAAGGAGATCGCCCGCTTCTCTGACGAGGTCGTGAAAATGACCTGCCGGATTCGGGACTTGTTCGAGACCAACGATCCTGAAGAACTGGAGAAAATGATGCGGTCGGAAGAGAAGGTGGACTGTCTGTCCCGGGCGACCAAAAGTTATCTGGCGATGACCCTCCGGCAACCGTTGTCCACGCCGGAGTTCAACCGTTGCATGGGGTTGATCCACATTACCACTGACCTGGAACACATTGGAGACGTGATTGACAAGAAGATTAACCGCCTAGCCGAGAAAAAGATTGACAAGTGCTGTGACTTCTCCGTGGAGGGGTGGGAGGAACTCACTATCATGCACGAGCGAGTGTGCACCCTGCTTGAAAGGACACACTATGCCTTTGTAAACAGTGATCTGCAGGTTGCCCAGCAGTCCATACGGCTTGCCCCCAAGATCAGGGGCATGGAACGGGAACTTCGGCGAATGCACATTCACCGCCTGGCGATGGGTGTACAGCGCTCGGAGGCCACTAGCTCAATTCACCTCGACCTGATTAATTCCTATCTGACCATTAGTGAGCACGTGCGCAATATTGCCTTGGCTATCGCCGAGGAGGTAATCGGGGCGCGTCCCCTTGACCAGTCCAACGAAGAATACCCCCGCTTTGAGGACGAGCGAGTCTGCACCCTGAATTAGCCCGCATAATCCCCCCACCCACCCAGATTAACTATTTCCACAATATTCGATTAATATTGTAAATCATGACAAATAATCTTTCTTTTTGTCCATTTTCGTGTTATAAAGGAGATACTTGGCATGTCAAATTACGGTTAGGGGGTGTGGATCATGTTTCGCAAGTTTGTCACCCTCAGTTATGGTGCCGTTTTAGTGGTAGCATTGCCTGCTCTCGGCGTGTTAGCCTATGGAGTTTTTATTGGTCCCGAATCCGGCTTATTGTTTTACGGCCTTGGATTGGTCGGTGTCGCTGTGCTGGGCGGTCTCTTTCTCGCTTTTGTGGTCAGCCGTACCTTGGTTGAATTGGGTCTGGCTCTGGAGCAGGCGGCAAGTGGTGGCTTTGTGGAAATGGACGTGGAGCGCAAAGGTGGGGTGGCTGAAGCCAGGCGTACCTTAGGTCGGTTAATCAGTAGCTCCTCCGTTGACGAGGAAATGGCTAAAAGTATAAGGGCCATGCTTAACATCTGCACCCTGCTGGCAGACAAGGCAGACCAATTACAGAATGCTGCTGCCGAGGGGTCATCGACCGCCAATGAGATGGCGGCTTCGGTGGAAAGTGCAGCCGAACTGGCTCAGGAAGTGTCCCAAAACGTAAAGAGAACACGTGCCGCAGCCCTTCACTGCCAGGAAAACATGGCTGGTTCCCGCAGTCAGATGGGTGAGATTAACCGCACTAACGCGGAAGCATCCAAGGTGGTACTGGCCTTTGGCAAGCGGGCGGAGCAGATTACGGAGTTTGTGGACAACATCACCCATATCGCTGATCAGACCAACATGCTGGCCCTAAATGCGGCCATCGAAGCAGCCCGGGCGGGCGAGTACGGGCGCGGTTTCGCCGTTGTCGCTGAGGAAGTACGCAAACTCGCCGAGAATTCGGCTAAGACTGCAGATGAAATCCTAAACATTGCTCGGGGAATACAGGATGAAGCAGGCAAGGCTAATCTGAACATGAAGAACAATATGAAAACCATTGCGCAGGGTGTTAAGGTAACCCTGGATACAGTTAAGGACTTCGCCCAAATTACCGAAACGGTGGGAGTGCTGGAGGAAGAAGCGGCCCGGATGGCCGATGCGGCGCAGCAGCTTGCAGCCGGAGTGCAAACTGTGGCGGCAGTGACAGCTGAACAGAATTCGATGCTGCAGGAGATCGCGGACTTGGCTTCGGACCTCCGCAGCCGGGTTGCCGGGTTGGAGAGATCCGCTTCCTAAAATCACCAAACCATACATTTCCTTTGGATGTCCAAAGGAAAATTTTAGAGCTAAGGCAGGAATTCGGAGAAAGTGTCGGAATTTAGACCAGGGTTGGACAACACTTCTAGGGGAGGTAGTCATGGTCAAGTTAAGGCAGAGTTCACTATCAATTAAGTACAAGCTTGGAGCCCTGTTTCTAATTCTACTCGCGCTTTTCGCCGCAGTCGTACTGTTTACGGTTACGAGATTGATTGTTGACGGGGCAGAGAACGCAGCCTTATTAAAAGCCAAGGGTGACTTGGCTACTGGTCGGGAGATCATTGAGCAGCGCATTCCGGGGGCCTGGAGGGTGGACGGAGAAAACCTGTACAAGGGTACGGTGTTAATGAACAAAAACTACGCTCTTGTAGACTACATCGGTGAATTAACCGGTGATACCGTCACCATCTTTCGTGGGGATACACGGGTCGCTACCAACGTCAAGCTTGGGGACGGTTCCCGGGCGGTGGGGACTCAGGTCAGCGGAGCGGTGGCCGAGGTCGTGTTGAATAAGGGTCAAAGCTATTACGGCGAGGCTAACGTGGTCGGCACCATGTATCAGACAGCCTATGAACCGATCAAAGATGCGTCCGGCCAAATTGTTGGAATTTGGTATGTCGGAGCCCCCAAGGACTTTGTAGATGAAATGATCCGCCATACCTTTATTACTGTGATTGCAACCGCGCTGGTCCTGATGGTCTTTTCGCTTCTGGCTTGGGGATTTTTTTCCAATCGGATTTTGATCAGACCCCTGAAAGCGCTTGCGGTCGCTGCGGAAAAGCTCACCGAGGGGGATCTCAAACAACGTGTCCCGGTGAACAATCGGGACGAGATTAACGTGGTGTCCGACGCCTTTAACCATCTCGCTGAAAAACTGGACAGCGTGATTACCAGGGTCCAGGAAAGCGCCATGGTGTTGGCTGCCCACAGTGAGGAGATTTCGGCCTCATCAGAACACGTCAGTGCTGCTGTCCAGAACCTGACCTCGACCACCAGCGAAATCGCGGCTTCCGCGGATCAGAGTTCTTCCAGCGCCAGTGAGGCCGCCGGGGCTGCCCGGGCTACTGAACTCGCAGCTGAGGGGGGCAGGGAGTCAGCGAAGCAGGCCGTGAACAAGATGAGCGCCATCCAGGCCACAGTGAACTCAAGTGCAAAGTCCGTCCAAACCCTGAACGAGCAGTCGGCTAAGATCGGGCAGATCATCCAGGTTATCAATGATATTGCGGACCAAACCAACCTGCTCGCACTGAACGCGGCCATTGAGGCGGCCAGAGCCGGAGAGCATGGCCGCGGTTTTGCTGTTGTGGCCGAGGAAGTCCGCAAACTGGCTGAGAAGTCCTCCCAGGCTACAAAGGAGATTGAACAGATCGTGAAAGCTATCCAGGCTGATACAGCCCAAGCGGTGGAATCGATGAAGAGCGGTGCTGGAGAGGTCAGCGAAGGAAGTCAGATTATCAAGAAGGCCGGACAAGCTCTGGACAATATTACAGAGAGTGCAAGAACCAGCACCGAGCTGGCCGGAGAAATTGCCCAGATGGCCGAACAGAATGCACAGGGTGTTCAGTCTCTCGCGGCTTCGTCCGAGGAAGTGAGCAGTACTGTTCAGCAGATGGCTGCTGCGGCCGGTGAACTGGCCAAGATGGCCGAAACGCTAAACGCCTTGGTATATGAGATTAAGCGGCAGTAAGCAGGACCTTTGTTAAGAGTCCACTCAAGATCGGGAGGTACGATTGATGTCGGCTGCAAATGACAACCAACTGGTTATCTTCCAACTAAACAGCCAGAAGTACGCCATTCCCGTGCTTAACACGCAAGAGATCATTAAAATGGTCGATGTTACTCCCGTTCCACGGACAGACAAATACGTGGAAGGAGTTATCAATCTGCGGGGGCGGATTGTGCCGGTGATCAACCTGAATAAGCGGCTGGGTTTACCGATTACCGAGAAGACCAGAGACACCCGTATTGTGGTTGTGGAGCATAAGGATGCGGCGGTGGGCATGATCGTGGACAAAGTCCAGGAAGTGGGCGGCTACAGCGAAGCAGAGGTTGAAGAGCCCGAGTCGGTGATGAAAGACAACGAATTTATCAGCGGCGTGGTCAAGAAAGACACGGCCCTGTGGCTTTTGCTGAAACTTGACAAGGTTCTCCCAAATATAACCAAGGCAAGTTGATTTAATCGGTTGGCCGCTACCTGATTCTGATCTATGGTATGGGTTATCTCATTGGTTGACGGAAACCCGGTGTTTCCGTTCTTTTTTCGTTATGCAAAAAACATAGCCGACAAACAGGATTCTCACCCCTTCAGGTCAAAAAGATATGTGTAGCCTTCAGCAGCTGCCGAAACCCAACTCTGTGAGCCTGTCCTACTCATTCTTACTGGACAAAACGGGCCAGATGTTTGCAGTAACCGCCGTTTGACGGTTTATTTGCTGTTTTGCTGTTGCGGTAATTCAGTAACAGGAGGTGGTTGAACCACAGCGCCGGCCCAAGATGTACCCAGATAAACACATCACTTCTGAGGAGGTTACAAATTTGAGGATTCCAAAGGCTTTAATCCTGGTTGTATTGCTCGCCTTCGCAGCTTCCACGCTGTTTGGTTGCGGCGGTGGTGGCGGTGGCACGGCCGAACAACCCAAAGATCAATTCATCTCGATTGCCACCGGCGGTGTCGCCGGAACCTATTACCCGCTGGGCGGGGCGATGGCGGAGATCTTTAATGCTAATGTCCCGGGTGTAAATGCTACGGCTGAAACAACCAACGCTTCGGTAGCCAATGTACGGCTGCTTGAAGGCAATGAGACCGAATTCGCGTTCATTCAGAATGACATCAGCTACTACGCTTTAAACGGTATGGAAATGTTTGCTGACGGTAAAGTGGACATCCTTACCGGTATTGCCACTCTTTATCCTGAGGTTGTTCAGGTTGTGACCCTAAAGGACAAGGGCATTAACTCCATTGAGGATTTGAGGGGCAAGAAGGTGGCGGTCGGCGCGCCGAGCAGCGGTACCGAGGCTAATGCGCGCCAGATTCTCGCCGCTTATGGAATGACCTTCAACGACATCAAGCCGGACTTTCTGTCCTTTGGTGAAGCAGCCAGCAACATGAAGGACGGTCACGTGGATGCAGCCTTCCTGACTGCTGGTCTGCCCACTGCAGCTGTCACGGACCTCGGTGCTACTCACAACATTAAGATCATCCCCCTGACCGCTGAAGCGGTAGCGACGCTGGGAGCGGAGTATCCCTTCTACGCGTCATTCACCATTGACGGAGGTACTTACGCCAAGGAGCAGGATGCTGTCCTGACCGTGGCTGTAAAGGCCATGCTTGTGGCTAGCGGTAGCCTGAGCGAAGATATGGTCTACAACCTCACCAAGGCCCTCTTTGAGAACCTCGACAAACTGGCCGCTGCGCACCAGCGCGGCGGTGATGTCGGACTGGATTCTGCCAATGAGGCTATGTCCCTGCCGTTGCACCCGGGTGCTGAAAAGTACTTCAAAGAGCAGGGCGTCCTGTAGTTCATGATGAATAACGGGAATGGTCGGGCATTCGTCTGGAATGCCCGACCTGTCTTCCTGTTTCTGGTTTTGCTCATTCTGCTATTATTGGTGGGAATTCACTTCTTTCACACCCCCCGGATCCAGGTTTCGTTGCCGAATGAGGGTCGGATCCTGTACGAGGCGCGGGTATCACCGGGAGATCGTTTCATCTATTCCTTTGTGCATTCCGTTGAACACCAGCTTGTTTCTGAGGTCTTTGAGATCGGATCGGACTACCGGATCTATCTGGTTGAAGCTGCATCCGGAGGACTGGGCGCAGGCCTGCCCTACGGGGCTGAAGGCCGGGTCCTGGTTGACAACGGATTAATCAGGGTCACAGAACTTAACCGTTTGGTACCAGGTCTGGTTCTGAAGGCCAGTCCCTTCACATCCTGCTCACTTCGTTTTTCGGACGCTGATCTGAATCTGAGTGAGGCCGGCCTAGCCGGAAAAGAGATCGAGATAAAGGTTTTAAAACAAAGCCCACTTCGTTTAGCGAAGCGGGCTTCATAACTCTACAGTTACTAACAGTTACAGCGATATTCGAGCAATCGCTGCCCCTCCTTAGTCAGGTTCCAAAACGGACCGGTCGGGTACACCAGGCCCATTTGTCGGAGAGTCTGAAGATCCTCATTGGTGATGTCCCTCGTTTGAGCCTTTGAGACTCTTTCTTCCAGCTTCTGCGGGTGCAGGGGATACTGCTGTTTATGCATTGAGAGCAGCAGCTCCTGCTGGCGAGGGGGTAGTGAATACCAGAATCCATTGGCCATCATCATTCCTCCAAGAGAGGTCTACCGCTATCGTAAAGACAAGAGGCGATGTTTGTCAATATTCCTGTCATCCTGCCCTTTACGGAAAAGGGGCGGTTGTTTCACAGAACGGACACGATACTGCCGAATACTCGGTGTTATAATGTACAGGATAAGATCAAAGGAACAGAGGGCGCAGGTGTCGAAACTCTACATAGATTGGCGATTTGTAGCATAGGGAGGCGTCTGCTTTGTCGCGTGGTGCACGTATTCTCCGTTTTGTTTCCGGAATCTTGTTTATCGGGGCCGCCATAATGACCTACCTAGCCTTCGAGCCTGGAACGATTACAACTTTAATTGCCGTTATCTTTGCGATCATCGGGGTCTCGAACATCTTATTGACTTTTGTTCTGGACCGGGTTTTTCGTGACAAACAGGACGGCGAAGTTCAGTAACCGCCTACTGCGGGTATCCCTAACAGATATTGACCGCGGCACACATTTGTGCTACAATTCTTATTAATGTGATAAGCATTGAGGGGGATTAGTCGTCGGACTAGCGACAACCTCTACTTAGAAAGGGCAGAATACATTGAAGCTCTCAACGCGCATCAGGTATGGAACCAGAGCCCTGGTAGACATCGCCAGATACGATGGTAATGGACCGGTTTCGCTTCGAGATATTGCAAAAAGACAAGACGTATCGCAGCCTTACCTGGAGCAGCTCATCCTTCTCTTAAAGGCGGCAGGACTGGTTCGGAGTATTCGTGGGGCTCGAGGCGGATTCTTGCTTGCCAAGGACGCTTCCCAGGTTACGGTTGCCGAGATTGTAACGGTTTTGGGCGGAAGCATTATGGTCTGTGACTGTGTCGGTAACCCCGAAGTGTGCGCCCGGGCAGAGGACTGCGTACTTCGCGATCTTTGGACGGATGTTTCATGTGCGGTTACAGACGTGCTCGGTTCTACTACCCTAAGATCGCTGGTCGAAAAGGAAATGGACAGGGAGTACGGAAGAGAGCTTGGTAAGGAGCCAATTAGATAATTAAGAAGTTGATCAGTAAGCAAACATTAGTGCAGGGCATGGCAGGAAGAAAGGGGGAAGGCCAATGAACAGGTTGAATATGGTGGAAGACGAGATGAAGACCGTGGAGTTTTTCGATGATGGTCACATTCCCATGGAGTCGTACCTGCGTCTAGGGTCGGCCATGATTCGCGAAGTCCTTCGTGACATCAAGCTGGGACCGAGAGGCGAGAACAGGTCCCGTTACCTTTCGGCGGTCAGTTTTCTGCGCTCGTCATTGTTTGAAATGATCTGTGACGTGCAGGGTCTCGACGCTGCTCTCACCAAGAAGCATATTCTGCAGCTCTCATCGACCAAGAATCTACCGCTGGTTCGGAGCCGAAATAAGTGGAAGCCCAAGCGGACATTCCGTTGGGTTGAGGATTCTCAGCGGGTTGTTAACTAGTCGGACAAACGTACCGGAGTCTCTGTACCGAGACTCCGGTTTTTTGTTAAGTTAAGGGCCAGAACCGGCCAGGACACTAACTTAACAAATTGCCAAAAGGGGGGCAGTCCCCCCTTTCTTGCTGTTCTGTATTTTTGCGCCACAATATGATAACTTTAAACAAAGAACCACGCTTTTCCACAAGGGTATATGCCTAGAGCGAAGGGGAAGGATACGGATTTGAAAAAGTTAGAGCAATTGAAGAAACAACTCCTGGCTGAAGTGACCGATAATCACGGTTTTCTGGAAGTGAAAGACGGGAAGCGGTTGTTTTACCGCTACTGGCTGCCGGACGGGAATCCGAAATGCGTAATTCTTTTTGTTCACGGCCTTTCATTGCACAGCGGCTCGGCTCCTTACGGGGCAAACATTGCCGAACCCGTGCTTCGGGACTACGGTGCCGCTGTTTACGCTTTTGACATGCGCGGCCATGGTTTTTCCAACGGGGTCGGGGGTGACTACCCGAAAATTGACCTGGTAATGGATGACCTGGCGCGACAGGTTGAATTCATTAAGTCGCAACACCGCAAGGTTCCGGTATTCCTCTATGGGCACGATGTCGGGGGCCTGCAGGTGATGAACTATGCGGGGAACTATGGAACCTCGCTCAGCGGTTCGATTGTGACAGGGTACGCTCCCACCGTGCGCATGGATCATTACCAGATGGGCAAGCCCGGCTTTGGAGAACAACTGAAAATGGCCTTTACCCCGCTCTTTAAACGAGGTGCCACCATTTCCCGGGTGCTCACCCTGGATCATTATGAGCGCCGCGGCGGGAAAGACCCTGAAACAATTAAGATGCTTAAGGTGGTGGCGGACGACCCCCTCGCCGTTACAGCCTATTCCATCCGTTTCTATTTCGGTTCAGGGGTGCGCAAGGAATTCGAAAACGCCCGCAAGATTAAGAAGCCCTTCCTGATGATCCTTGGTGACCGAGACCAGATGTTTGAGCCGGATCCGGCCCGTCAGGTGCTCGACGAAGTGGCCTCGAACATCAAAAGCCTGCGTGTCCTGGAAAACGTTGATCACTACAGTGTGATCACAGAGGCCCAGAAAACAATTGTGCAGTGGTTGGAGAAACTGGAGATGGCCGGGCTGGCCAAATAGCCCTACGGCTGCGGTGGTTCCATCCCTTGCAGTTGTTCGGGGCCGAGGATGCGGTGGAACAGCAGCTCGGCTACACCAAGCATTGCGGCGGATATCAGGATGGCCTCCACAGGCACCACAAATCCGAGCAGGATTAGTTCAATTGCCCAGATTGTCAACCCCGCCAACAAGGTCTCCACAACAGCAGTCACCGGGCTCCCGAAGTGGGGTAGCACCCAGAGATCACCGACGGTGTAGGTTAGGCCGGAGACGATCACGGCTGCGGCCAGCCTGTTAGCAGGGGATACGTCACCGAACACGGCGAAAACGGAAAAGATGATGACTGCCGTGTAAAGGAACTTCACTCCCAGCACCCGGGCGTGGTCCAAGTGATCCCCTCCTTGCCTTTGATTATCCCGCACCATCAAGTCCCTTATGCGGATCCAGAATTACGGAACCGAACCAGTTCGATTAAATGTGTTAGAATATACGGAGCATATTAACGAACTAGGTGATTGGATGTCTATTCGACCCGATGCTGTTCCGACCGGGGAGCGACCAGTTCTCTGGACACGTGACTTTATCCTGGTCTGCCTGTTTGTCGTGTTCATCTTCATCAGTTTTCAGATGCTGATGCCGACCATCCCGGTCTTTGTGCAGCAGATGGGCGGAACACCGCTGATGGTGGGCCTGGTAAATGGTGTTTTCACCATTTCCGCCCTGGCTCTCCGACCCTGGATTGGTTTGGCCCTTGACCGTCATGGACGCAAACTAATTTGGATGATCGGCACCTTCGTGTTTGTGCTCGCCACCTTCGGCTATATCTGGGCCCTGACCATTCCGCTGCTTTTTCTGATGCGTATTATTCACGGTGCCGGTTGGGGAGTGGTGACCACCGCCTCCGCCACAGCCGTGGCCGATATTGTGCCCATGTCCAGGCGGGGGGAGGGAATGGGCTACTTCGGGTTAGGGGCTACTCTGGGAATGGTGATCGGGCCGGCCGTAGGTTTCTACGTGATTAACCAGTTAGGGTTCAACTGGCTGTTCATGGTCTGTGCCGGACTGGCGATCGGGGCCCTGCTGATCGGCACTACTGTGCGTTTGCCGGTCGTGCATTTAAATGCCAAGGGCAGCAAAGCGGCTCTTTATGAGCCAAGCTCCCTGATGCCGTCCGTGACGATGTTCTTCATCACCGTGGCCTATGGCGGAATCGTCACCTTTATCGCTTTGCACGCTTATGAGTACGGGATCCTCAACGTGGGCTTCTTCTTTACGGTCTACGCCCTGACGGTGATGGCCATCCGGCCGATATGCGGCCTGCTCTACGACCGCCGGGGGCACCGGGTGGTAATTATCCCGGGCATGGTTCTCCTGGCCCTGGGCACCCTGGTTCTGGCCCAAGCCATGGACATTACGCTGATGGTTATTGCCGCCGTGATCTGTGGACTTGGCATAGGTGCCACTCATCCCACCCTACAGGCCATGGCGGTTGCCAAATGTGCCCCGAACAGGCGTGGTGCGGCCTCGGCGACCTTCAGTTCGTCGTTTGACCTCGGCATCGGAGTGGGGGCGGTGCTCCTCGGATTGACGGTGCAGTTTATCGGCTACAACGGAATGTACACCGTTGCCGCGGGTATTGTCGTTGTCGGGTTACTTGTGTACCTGATCACTTCCGCCCCTCCCAAGAAGCGGCTTTCCGCTGTGAACGGGACTTCCGCTTAAGACACATCCGGATCATCTAGGGTTCCGCCTATCAACGGCGGAACCTCAATTTTACTAGCAGGAATCTAGCCCGGTGTCGGCCAAGTAACAGACTAAGACAACGAAAAGGGAGCGATTCGGTGCAAGTTGCCAAACGTATTCAAGGACTCTCTTCCGCCATTTTCTCTGAAATGGACGATCTGGGGCGGGAACTACGCGCGGCAGGGATAGACGTTATCAACCTCAGCGTGGGTAGTCCGGACCGGAGTCCCGCGCTGCATATCCAGCAGGCTCTGATCGAGGCTATTCGCGAGCCTGGCGCTTTCCACTACGCCCTGGCCGAAGGGCTTCCCGAGTTTAAGCAGGCGGTAGCCGATTGGTACCTAGAGCGGTTCGGGGTAGTCCTCGATTCGGAGCGGGAAGTGTTGTCGCTCATGGGTTCACAGGATGGTCTCGCGCACGTTTACCTGGCCTACCTGAATCCCGGTGACGTGGCCCTGGTACCGGATCCCGGTTACCCCGTTTACAGTGCTGGAGTGGTCCTCGCCGAGGGGATCATTCACCCCCTGCCACTTCTTGCCGAAAACGGTTTTCTGCCCGAGCTTGATGCTGTGCCCGATGATGTGGCCCGGCGGGCCAAGATAATGTTTATCAACTACCCGAACAATCCGGTGGCGGCTACCGCCGATCTGGACTTCTTCCGGTCGGTGGCGGAGTTTGCCAGGAAACACGAAATCATCGTCTGCCATGATGTGGCTTACTCGGAGCTCGCCTATGACGGCTACCGCCCGCCCAGCTTTCTGGAGGCGGAGGGAGCCAAGGAGGTCGGGATTGAGTTTCACTCTCTTTCTAAGACCTATAACATGGCTGGATGCCGTTGTGCCTTCGTGGTTGGTAACGCCGACATTCTGGACGGTCTCCGAGTGATCAAGTCCAATATTGATTTTGGTGTTTTCCGCGCCGTCCAGAAGGCCGGTATTGCCGCCCTGCGCGGTTCTCAGGAAGCAGTCGAGATCAACGCGCTTGTCTATCAGCGGCGGCGCAATATTCTGGTCCAGGGCCTGTCTGAACTGGGTTGGCCTGTGCCCAGCCCCAAGGCTTCGATGTTCATCTGGACGCCTCTACCGCCCGGTTGGGATTCTTCGCGGGAGTTCGTCTGGGAACTGGCCCGCCGTACCGGAATCCTGGTCGTTCCCGGTGTGGCTTTTGGTTCTCGTGGTGAGGGTTACGTACGCATTGCGTTGGTCGGTTCTGAAGCGCGCCTGGAAGAGGCCGTGCGGCGGATTGGTGAAGCCTTTGATTTCGGCAGAACGGGAATGGAGGGCTAGTTAGTTGCAAAAGCAAGCATACCAAACTGTTCTTGAAGACCTGCGCCGGGCCCGGGTCAATTTGTACCGGGAACTCGCACGTAGCGTCGGTGAACCGGCCGAACGGGAACTGGCCAGAAAGGTCAGTGACCTGCTGTTGGCCGAAGAGATCCTTTCTGAACAGATCTCGGGAGAGCAGGCCGATGATACCGAGAATGACGAACCGTCAAGTCCGACGGCCGAACCGGACGGTGAAAACATCGACTATGCGCTTTGGGAGCGAGACGACCGTTGGGAACGGTTAGGCGAGTTCCGGCGCCTGCCGCGCGGGGGAGTGCTTGTAGACCACCGCACCGGGAAGGAGACCTTTGTCCCGGAAGGGGTAGTGCGCAACGAGGCCGTCGAACACGGTGACGTTCTGGGTGCCTTTCTTAAAGGGGCCAATGACCGCGGCGGTGAAATCTATTACTTTGAGGTCCTAGCCCGGCGGGGCAGGGCAGAGCAATCGAGCCGCTTATCCTTTGTAGCCCCTCTGGAAAGCCGTAGTGGTGAGTGGGGTGCCTTCAGCGATGAAGATGAGATCTATGTTACGGTGCCGGATGCAGACATCGCTAACCTGAACCTGGTGGAGGGCGACCTAGTCGAGATTGGTTATGAATCGGGAGACCCCTCTTCCGCCAAGATAGCCTGGAAGTATGACCCGGGGGACACCTTTCTCCAATTGCGGGCATTGCGCAAAGAACCGAAAAAGGAGCGCCGGGATAAGGACGCGGCCGAGCAGGCTGATTCTCAAGTGCTGGAAGGGAAGAACATCCTCGTCGTCGGTGCCGACGCATACAAGGAAACCTTCAAACGGGTCTTCGAACGGCGGGGTGCGAAGTACAGCTGGGAGTCCGGCTTTATGGTCGGAAAGTTTCTTGAAGCCAAGGTGCGCCGTGCAGACATCGTGGTGATCGTAACCGAGGCCATGAAACATAAGATGCCCGATGTCGAAGGCGTCTGTGAGCGTAACGGGAAGCCTTATGTCTATGCCCCTTCACGGGGGGCCTCCGGGGCCTTGCGTGAGGTGTTGAAACTACTCGGCCTGGAGTCTGACTAGTAAACCAAGGAGAGACAATGATTATGGGTAGACTATCTGTTGTAGCCATCTCAGTATTTGTGGTCGTATTTTTGCTTTTGGGTAGCTCTGGGGTTTACGCCTTTCCTGCTGAAGACAACTATCAGGAAGAATTCATGCGGGCCAAGGTTTTGGATGTCCGCCAACTGGCCGATGAGGAACCAGCCACCGGGATTATTATCGAGCGGACTCTGATCCAGGTGGAGATCCTAGACGGACAGTTTGCGGGCCGGGTACTGGATGTGGACAACGCCTCCGTTGGCCACCCGGTTTATGACCTGGACTTTGCGCCTGGCGACCAGGTCTTAGTCTGGGCTGAAGTGGCGGACGGGGAGATTAGCTTTGCCCATGTCTCCGACTTTGCGCGGGACAAATACCTGTACGGTTTGGTCGCGGTTTTCCTGTTGCTGTTGGTCGTAGTCGGAGGTCTGAAAGGGGTTAAGACCATTGTCACCCTCGGAATCACCGGGGTGGCCATCGGGATGGTGCTGCTGCCGCTTCTACTAAAAGGATACAACCCGATCGGGGTTACGGTCTTAGTATCCTGCATCGTGATCACCCTCACTTTCATCATCGTCGGGGGTGCCGGGCGAAAGACGGCCGCGGCCATCATCGGCACCACCGGCGGAGTGGTGGTAGCCGGCCTGCTTGCCCTCCTGGTCGGTACGGTTACCCGTCTCACCGGTTTCGGCGGCAGTGAAGAAGCCATCGGGCTTTTGTACATCCCCCAGGAAAGCAATTTTGATATCCGCGGCCTCCTGTTTGCCGGGATTATTATCGGTGCCCTTGGTGCGGTAATGGACGTCGGTATGTGCGTGGCTTCCGCCATGGAAGAGGTTAAACGAGCCAACCCCCTGGTCACCGCAAAAGAACTGCTCCGCTCCGGGATGAACGTGGGGCGGGACATTATGGGAACAATGGCCAATACCCTGATTCTGGCCTATACCGGGGCCACCATCCCCTTAATGCTCCTCTTCATGGCCTACGAAATGCCGGCCCTGAAGATCATCAACCTAGACATGATCGCGACGGAGATTATTCGGGCAATGGCTGGCTCTATCGGCCTAGTTCTGGCGATTCCGCTTACCGCGTTGGTCGCCTGCCTGCTGATGACCTCCGGAACCCGACCCGGTTTTGACCGTAATTTGCCGCGCTAGTGGAGACAATGAGTGTCAGGAGACAGTAGTCAGTGGTCAGGAGGAAGCGGAAGTATTAAATAAGGAATTACAATTCTTCTTCCTTGTTCATTCTGAATTCTAAATACCTGAATTATAGGAGGCAAGTCGATTTGCGGATCATCGTTCTGGGGCTTGGTAATATTCTCATGCAGGATGACGGGTTTGGAGTACGGGTGATCGAGGCCCTGCGGGAAGTTCCCCTGCCTGAAAAGGTGGAGCTTGTCGATGCCGGCACTGGGATTTACTCCCTAATGTATGACCTTGAAGGAGCGGACCACATAGTCGTGGTTGACGCCGTACAGGGAGGGGCCGAACCCGGTACTGTCTACCGTATCCCCGGTGAAGAACTGGGCTCTTTCTATCAGGGTGCAGCCTCGTCCCACGAAATTCGCTTCCCAGAAGTAATGGCTATGTTGAAGCAGCAAGGCTATCACCCGCAGGCTGTTGTTTACGGGGTTGAGCCGGCAGCACTGGATTTGGGGATGGAACTCACCGCCAGCGTGGCTGCCGCATTACCTAGAGTAGTTGATTTGGTTCAGGATGAGATCAGGTTGATTCTGAAATAGCCAGCGCTTCTATAACCGAATAGCCTTTTATCTACTGAAATTTCAGTTCTCCAAACCGCACAGCTCAATCTTGAGC
>Ga0048257_101320_pt1 | contig 31580 bp, 44 predicted proteins | sample SubbioWold_Dec13_FD_54351 | JGI IMG/M metagenome (GOLD analysis project Ga0048257, IMG submission 54351) | Serpentinite rock and fluid subsurface biosphere microbial communities from McLaughlin Reserve, California, USA - CSWold_Dec13... | ecosystem: Environmental > Terrestrial > Deep subsurface >...
AGTAAACTTATACCAAGTCGATGGGCTGTTACACTAGTATAAAATGAGGGTACTTTGTATATATGGGAGTAAATATGTATTTATTGGTTAAATTTCGGCAATAATACTTTGGATAGACCCCCATGCCGCTGAGGCGGCACCAGCAGAAGATGAAAATTTAGGAGTCAGGAGTAGGAGTCAGGAATGAGAGAATGGTTTATTTCTATCAGAGGCGTTCCAAAGTAAGGATTCTGAATCCTTGAATTTTCAGGATAGGGTTAATTTAGCAAAAGGCGAGGTATTGTTCGGTGGGCAAGACCTTGCTTTTCGTTGTCTGGGTTTTATTATCTTGTGTCAATTATAAAGGGGTGTGGTGCTTTAGATGTATCCCGAAAAGGCTGGTACCAGGACCAGGTGGAATTTTGGCAGACTAAGGGAGGTAATGGATCTCCCCAACCTCATTGAGGTGCAGCGCAATTCTTACGACTGGTTTCTGCGGGAAGGATTGCGGGAGGTATTTCAAGACGTCTCACCGATCCAGGATTTTACTGGAAATTTAGTCCTGGAGTTTCTGGATTATGCTCTGGGTGAACCAAAATACTCTGTTGACAAGTGCAAAGAACGAGATGTAACGTATTCAGCGCCACATAGGGTTAAAGTTCGCCTAATCAATAAGGAAACGGGTGAGGTCAAGGAGCAGGAAGTATTTATGGGTGATTTTCCGTTGATGACCGAAAAGGGAACTTTCATCATTAACGGAGCTGAGCGGGTTATTGTCAGCCAGTTGGTACGTTCCCCCGGGGTTTATTTTTCTGAGCAGGTTGACCCCAGTGGGAAAAAGCTTTTTACCGCCACCATCATACCCAACCGTGGTGCCTGGATGGAGTTTGAGACTGATGTCAACGATCAGGTTTATGTGCGCATCGACCGTACCCGTAAAATACCGGCTACGGTATTGGTGCGAGCTTTAAAATATAGCTCCGATGTCATGATTCTGGATTTGTTTGAAGAGAACAAGTATATTCAGGAAACCCTGACTAGGGACAACACGGATTCTCAGGAAGAGGCCGTGGTTGAAATATATAAGCGACTGCGCCCTGGCGAGCCGCCAACAGTGGATAGCGCTAAGACGTTGCTGAATACCTTGTTCTTTGACCCCAAGCGTTATGACCTGGCCAATGTAGGTCGTTACAAAATACAAAAGAAACTAAAGCACGGGGTGCTTTACCGCGACCAAAATGAAGGGGAGTTTATCCGGGAACTTCACCCCCACGATATTATTCAAACCATGAGGTACTTACTGAAATTGATGGATGGTGAAGGTCAGGTGGACGATATTGACCATCTGGGCAACAGGCGCTTAAGGTCAGTAGGTGAACTTCTGCAGAATCAGTTTCGAATTGGTTTGTCCCGGATGGAACGAGTGGTGCGGGAACGTATGACCATCCAGGATGTTGACGTGATTACACCTCAGGTATTAATAAATATCAGGCCGGTAGTGGCTTCGATCAAAGAATTTTTTGGATCCAGCCAGTTGAGCCAATTTATGGACCAGACTAATCCCCTGGCGGAGTTAACCCACAAACGTCGCCTTTCGGCTTTGGGTCCCGGCGGTTTAAGCCGGGAACGGGCAGGCTTTGAGGTGCGGGACGTACACCACTCCCACTACGGTCGCATGTGTCCCATTGAGACTCCTGAAGGTCCCAACATTGGTTTGATCGGTTCGTTGAGCACCTATGCCCGGATTAATAACTTTGGGTTCATAGAAACGCCTTATCGTAAGGTGGATAAGGAAAAAGGGCAGGTAACCAAGGAAATCGTCTATTTAACTGCGGACGAAGAAGAAGTCGGCATTATTGCCCAGGCCAACGCGGTACTGGATGAAGACTTTTATTTTATGGAAACCAAGGTTAACGCCCGCCACGGCAGAGAAATCCTTCAGGTTCCGGCTGACCGGATTGATTATATGGATGTTTCACCAAAGCAGGTATTTAGTATTGCTACGGCCTTAATTCCCTTCCTGGAACATGACGATGCCAACCGGGCACTAATGGGGGCGAATATGCAGCGCCAGGCGGTTCCCCTGCTGAGAACTGAGGCGCCGCTGGTGGGGACAGGAGTAGAGTTCAAGGCAGCCCGTGACTCGGGGGTAGTGGTACTAGCTAAAAATGCTGGTGTGGTGGAGCGGGTTACCGCCACTGAAATTAAAATCCGCCGGGATGACGGTGGAGCCGATAGCTATAAGTTAAGTAAGTTTGATCGTTCCAATCAGGGCACTTGCATTAATCAAAAGCCCATTGTTAAGGCTGACGAACGGGTTGAAGCCGGACAGGTGATGGCTGACGGCCCCTCCACCGACCAAGGCGAACTTGCCCTGGGCCGTAATGTACTGGTGGCGTTTATGCCCTGGGAGGGCTACAATTATGAGGACGCCATCCTGATCAGTGAAAAGACCGTTAAAGAGGATTATTTTACTTCAATTCATATAGAAGAGTATGAATGTGATGCCAGGGATACTAAATTGGGTCCCGAGGAAATCACTCGAGATATTCCCAACGTGGGTGAGGAAATTTTAAAAGACCTTGATGAGCGGGGAATTATTAGAACCGGGGCCGAAGTGCGGCCCGGTGATATTCTGGTGGGCAAAGTAACCCCCAAAGGTGAAACCGAACTAACGGCTGAAGAGCGACTGCTAAGGGCCATCTTTGGTGAAAAAGCCCGAGAGGTTCGGGATACCTCGCTGCGGGTGCCCCACGGAGAGGCTGGCAAAATTGTTGATGTCAAGGTTTTTTCCAGAGATAGTGGCGATGAACTACCTCCCGGAGTGAACCAGTTGGTGCGGGCCTACATCGCTCAAAAAAGAAAAATATCCGAGGGTGACAAGATGGCCGGCAGGCACGGTAACAAGGGTGTAGTTGCCCGGATTTTGCCGGAAGAAGATATGCCTTTTTTGCCCGATGGGACCCCCATTGAGATTGTACTTAACCCCCTGGGGGTACCGTCGCGAATGAATATTGGACAGGTTCTGGAAGCACACCTGGGCTGGGCCGCTAAAGCTTTGGGATATCATGTTTCCACCCCGGTGTTTAACGGGGCTGTAGAGGATGACATTTTGGAAATCTTAGAACGGGCCGGGATGTCCAAAACCGGTAAAATTAAACTCCGGGACGGCCGGACCGGCATGCTTTTTGATAATGAGATCACAGTGGGTTATGTGTATATGCTTAAACTGGCCCACTTAGTTGACGATAAAATTCATGCCCGCTCCACCGGACCTTACTCATTGGTCACCCAGCAACCATTGGGTGGCAAGGCTCAGTTTGGCGGTCAGCGGTTTGGTGAAATGGAGGTATGGGCGCTGGAAGCTTATGGTGCGGCTTATACCCTGCAGGAAATTCTTACTGTTAAATCCGATGATGTGGTGGGTCGGGTTAAAACCTATGAGGCCATTGTTAAAGGGGAGAATGTTCCTGAGCCCGGTGTGCCGGAGTCTTTCAAGGTGCTGATTAAGGAATTGCAAAGTTTGTGCCTTGATGTGAAGGTGCTGTCCGAGGACGAGCAGGAGATTGAGATTAAAGAAATTGAGGAAGACGTTGCGGAAACTGCCAAGGAATTGGGCATAGAGATTCACGAAGAACGTGAGCCTCGGGTTTCCCGGGACGTTAATGATAAAATTGACGGCAGTGATCATATCGATGAAGACGAAGATGAACTAGGTGTTGAATACGTTGAAGATGATTTCGATGCAGACGAGGAAGATTAGCAGGCTATGGCCGTGCTGGTGATTTTTTTGTATAAGGAGTTGGCAGTTTGAACCGGCAGTGCTTATTAGCCGGATAAAACCCTGAAGGGAGAGAGGTCCTTGTTGGAGTTGAACAACTTTGACCGTATCCGTATTAGTTTGGCATCCCCGGAAAAAATTCGCCAGTGGTCCAGTGGTGAGGTAAAGAAACCGGAAACAATTAATTATCGGACCCTTAAGCCCGAGCGGGATGGTTTGTTTTGTGAACGAATTTTTGGCCCCACCCGGGACTGGGAATGTCATTGCGGAAAATATAAGCGGGTACGCTATAAGGGCGTCGTCTGTGACCGGTGCGGGGTAGAGGTTACCAGATCCAAGGTGCGGCGGGAACGGTTGGGTCACATCGAACTGGCTGCCCCGGTATCCCACATCTGGTACTTTAAGGGTATCCCCAGCCGGATGGGTTTGCTTTTGGACATGTCACCCAGGGCACTGGAAAAGGTTTTATATTTTGTTTCATACATTGTTATAGACGCTGGTGATACCCCACTCATTAAAAAGCAGTTGCTGACCGAAACAGAATACCGGGAGTACCGGGATAAACACGGTCAGTCCTTCAGGGCCGGTATGGGGGCCGAGGCTGTCAAAAAATTGCTGGACGAGATTAACTTGGAGGAAATGACCAGGGAACTGCGCCAGGAATTGAAAGAAGTTACCGGGCAACGAAAAATACGAGCGATTCGCCGGTTAGAGGTGGCGGAAGCTTTCCGCAAGAGTGGTAACCGTCCTGAGTGGATGATCTTGGATGTGGTGCCGGCCATTCCCCCGGAATTGCGTCCGATGGTTCAACTGGACGGCGGTCGTTTCGCCACCTCCGACCTAAACGACCTGTACCGGCGGGTAATTAACCGGAACAACCGGCTTAAGCGACTGTTGGATTTGGGTGCTCCGGACATTATCGTGCGTAATGAAAAACGGATGCTCCAGGAAGCCGTGGACGCCCTCATCGACAATGGCCGCCGGGGCCGGCCTGTAACAGGTCCCGGCAACCGCCCCTTGAAATCCCTTAGTGACATGCTCAAGGGCAAGCAGGGGCGTTTTCGGCAAAACCTTTTAGGTAAGCGGGTTGATTACTCTGGTCGTTCTGTAATTGTGGTGGGTCCGAACTTGCAGTTACACCAGTGTGGGCTGCCGAAGGAAATGGCCCTGGAGTTGTTTAAGCCCTTTGTCATGAAAAAGCTGGTTAATGATGGGCATGCTCATAATATTAAGAGCGCTAAACGGATGGTGGAAAGGGTCAAGCCGGAGGTATGGGATGTCCTGGAGGATGTGATCAGGGATCATCCGGTATTGTTAAACCGGGCGCCGACCCTGCACCGCTTGGGTATTCAAGCCTTTGAACCGGTGCTGGTGGAGGGCCGGGCGATTCAAATTCACCCCATGGTTTGTACAGCTTATAATGCGGACTTTGACGGTGACCAGATGGCCGTACACGTACCTCTTTCCGCCGAGGCCCAGGCCGAGGCCAGACTACTAATGCTGTCATCCTACAATATTTTAAACCCCAAGGACGGTCACCCGGTGGCCATACCAACCCAGGACATGGTGCTTGGTACTTATTACTTGACCATGGAGCGGGATGATGACATGGGTGAGGGTTCTTGTTTCATGGACGATGACGAGGCTATTATGGCCTACGAAAATGGAGCCGTAACTCTGCATGCCAGTATTAAAGTGCGTCGGTCCGGGGCCCAGTTACTGGAGACTACCGTGGGACGGATTATCTTTAACTCGGTTATCCCCGATGAATTGGGGTATATCAATAAGGTGGCGGATAAGAAAACCTTAAGCGGTATCGTGGATGAATGTTTCCGCAAACTTGGCTTTGCGGAAACCAGTGTTTTGCTGGACGGGGTTAAGACGCTTGGATTTAAGTACGCTACCCGGGCGGGGATTACCATCGGTGTTTCCGATATTATTATTCCAAAACAGAAAAAGGACATTCTTGTTGAGGCCGAGCAGTATGTTGAAAAAGTGGAACTGCAGTACCGGCGGGGTTTGATTACCGAAGACGAGCGCTACCGTAAGGTGATCGGGATCTGGAACGATGCCACTAGGCGGGTTACCGATGCTTTGATTGAAAGCCTGGATAAATTCAACCCGGTGTACATGATGGCTAATTCCGGTGCCCGGGGTAACATCCAGCAAATACGCCAATTAGCAGGTATGCGGGGTCTGATGGCGGATCCCTCCGGACGGATCATTGATTTACCCATCAAGGCTAATTTCCGGGAAGGTCTAACCGTTCTAGAATACTTTATTTCCACCCACGGTGCGCGCAAAGGCTTGGCTGATACTGCCTTGCGTACGGCTGACTCTGGTTATCTGACCCGCCGTTTGGTGGACGTGGCTCAGGATGTTATCGTGCGGGAACAGGACTGCGGTACTGACGAAGGTATTGTGGTCGGTGAAATTAAGGACGGCAATGAAGTTATTGAAAAACTAGAAAACCGGGTGGTGGGGCGGATCGCTCTGGAGGACATTATTAACCCGGTAACAGGGGAAGTCATCGTCGCAGCCAACAAAACCATAGATGTTGAACGCTCGCTTAAAATCAGGGACGCTGGACTAAATAATGTGAGAATCAGGTCGGTGCTCACCTGTAAGAGCAGGTTTGGTGTTTGCATTAACTGTTATGGTCGCAACTTGGCCACCGGTCGGATGGTGGATATTGGAGAAGCCGTGGGAATCATTGCCGCCCAGTCCATTGGTGAACCGGGAACCCAGTTAACCATGCGCACATTCCACACCGGTGGCGTTGCTGGCGACGACATTACTCAGGGTCTGCCAAGGGTTGAGGAACTTTTTGAGGCCCGGCGGCCCAAGGGGCAGGCTATTGTCGCCGAATACGACGGGCTTGTAGAGGTGCGTGAAGTGAAGGGGCGTCGGGAGATTGAAGCAACCGCCGCTGACGGTGAGAAGACTATCTACCCGGTACCTTACGGTGCCCGGCTGAAGGTTTACGACGGTGATCGGGTGGAAGCCGGTGACGTACTGACCGAAGGTTCCGTAAACCCGCACGACATGCTTAAAATTAAAGGTCCCCGGGGGGTTCAGGTATACATGCTGCAAGAAGTTCAAAAGGTATACCGCCTTCAGGGCGTAGATATTGATGATAAGCACATTGAAGTCATGATCAGGCAAATGCTGCGCAAAGTTAAACTGGAAGAGCAAGGTGACACCGAATTGCTACCTGGCGGTCTGGTTGATATTTTTGAGTTGGCAGAGGAGAACCAGCGGGTTAGGAAGCTTGGTGGTGAGGAAGCCAGTGGCCGGACAGTGCTGCTGGGTATTACTAAGGCCTCCCTGGCAACTGATTCCTTCCTTTCAGCGGCTTCCTTCCAGGAGACTACCCGGGTACTTACTGAAGCCGCCATCAAGGGTAAGTTGGACCCTTTACTGGGTTTGAAGGAGAATGTAATTATCGGCAAGCTGGTGCCGGCAGGGACAGGCATGGGCAGGTACCGTAACATTGAAGTAGTGGATGACGACTTAGATCTGCACGAACAAGAAGAAGATGATGAGACTAATCATGGTGCTATCCGTCCAGGAGGATTTTCGCTAGATATTTAAATTGAGTCGAAAGTCGAAAGTCCAAAGTCCAAAGTCGAAAGAAGAAGTGGGACAGGGGACGGGTTCCTTGTCCCAAAAGAAAGTCGAAGGTCAAAGGTCGGAAGTTAAGAGGTAGGGGTCTGCTAATTGGGCTGTGATGCTGTTGAGTCAATGTTATTCTTGACAAGGGTTGGGCCTGGTGTTAATATATCGAAGTGTGTAGATTTCAGGGGAGGTGTGCCCTATGGTCTATGCGCGGCTGCAGGCGGCCCGGAAAAGGATGGTGGGTTCGAAACAGACCCTTAAAGCCATTCACCGGGGGCATGCTAAAGTGGTTTATGTAGCCGCCAACGCAGATAAACATGTTGTTGAGCCCATCGTGCAAGCATGTAGCGAAAAAGGTGTTGAAGTGGTTCAAGTTGATCATGTCAAGACCTTGGGCAGGGCTTGCGGCATCGAGGTGGGTTGTGCTTCAGCTGTCATCATTGATGATTAATAACTATAAAATATTTAGTAAAGGAGGTGTATTTGCATGCCAACCATCAGCCAATTAGTACGCAGCCGCAGAGAAAAGCTGGCTCGTAAGTCTTCGGCTCCGGCGTTGAAGGAATGTCCGCAAAAACGCGGGGTATGCACTAGGGTGTATACTACCACCCCCAAAAAACCAAACTCTGCATTGCGCAAGGTGGCCAGGGTCAGGCTGACCAACGGAATCGAAGTTACCTCCTATATTCCCGGAATCGGGCACAACTTACAGGAACACTCTGTAGTATTGGTACGCGGTGGCAGGGTTAAAGATTTGCCCGGTGTCAGGTATCATATTGTAAGGGGTACGCTGGACTGTGCCGGTGTGCAGAAGCGTAACCGTGGACGTTCGAAGTACGGGACTAAACGCCCTAAAAAATAGGGTATACTGATCTTAGATGAAGCAAAGGGGGGAAAGAGATGCCAAGGAGAGGAGCTGCACCTAAGCGTGAAGTTCTGCCAGACCCTGTATTCGGCAGCAAGGTACTGACCAAGTTGGTCAGCCAAATCATGCTGGACGGCAAAAGAAGTATCGCCGAAGGAATATGTTACGGTGCTTTTAACGTGATCAAGGAAAAGACCGGCAAGGAGCCCATAGAAGTATTTGAGCAAGCGATGAAGAATATTATGCCGGTGCTGGAGGTTAAGGCCCGCCGGGTTGGTGGCGCCAACTACCAGGTTCCCATTGAGGTGCGCGCGGATCGCAGGCAAACCCTTGCTATTCGCTGGCTGACCAAGCACGCCCGGTCTAGGGCCGGAAGAACTATGGAGGAAAAGCTGGCGGCTGAAATTATGGATGCTGCCAACGGTGCTGGAGCAACTGTGAAGAAAAAGGAAGACACACATAAAATGGCTGAAGCTAATAAAGCATTTGCGCATTATCGGTGGTAAAGGAGGGGTCTTAATGGCGCGGCAGTTTCCGTTGGAAAAAACCCGCAATATAGGTATCATGGCACACATTGACGCCGGCAAGACCACCACCACCGAAAGAATTCTGTTTTATACCGGTAAAGTTCATAAATTGGGTGAGGTCCACGACGGTGCCGCCACCATGGACTGGATGGTGCAAGAACAAGAACGGGGGATTACCATAACCTCCGCCGCCACCACCTGTCAATGGAGGGAACACTGTATCAACATTATAGACACGCCAGGACATGTGGACTTTACAATGGAAGTGGAGCGCTCGTTAAGGGTGCTCGATGGTGCGGTAGCAGTGTTTTGCTCAGTGGGTGGGGTTGAGCCCCAGTCAGAAACAGTATGGCGACAAGCCGACAAATATAAAGTACCTAGGATAGCCTACATTAATAAGATGGATCGCATAGGTGCAGATTTTTTCGTCGGGCTGAACATGATTAGGAAGAGATTGGCCGCCAATCCGGTGGCCGTGCAACTGCCCATTGGTTCGGAAGAAAACTTTCATGGGGTAGTGGATCTGGTTAGAAACCGGGCACGCATATATACCGATGATCTGGGCAACAAGAGTGAGGAGTCGGCCATACCCGAGGATATGCTGGAACTTGTGGCCGATTACCGGGAAAAGTTACTGGAAGCGGCGGCTGAGGCTGACGAAGAGTTAATGCTAAAGTATCTGGAGGGTGAAGAGTTTACCGAAGCAGATATCCTCTTGGGTATTCGAAAAGGCACTTTGTCTGTTAAGATGACGCCCGTTTTATGTGGATCCTCATTTAAAAACAAGGGCGTACAGCCCTTGCTGGATGCCATCGTCGATTTTTTACCGGCACCCGTTGATGTTCCGGATATTCATGGTAAAAACCCGGATACCGGTGATACGGACAGCCGTACGGCAGGAGATAATCAGCCCTTTGCGGCGCTGGCCTTTAAAATTATGGTTGACCCTTATGTCGGCAAGTTAACGTTTTTTCGTGTTTATTCCGGCCACCTGACGTCAGGTTCTTATATTTACAATTCAACCAAAGGTAAACGGGAACGGATCGGGCGCATTTTAAGAATGCATGCCAATCACCGGGAGGAGATCGGTGAAGTTTTTACCGGTGACATTGTGGCTGCGGTTGGACTTAAGGATACAACTACCGGCGATACCTTGTGTGATGAAAAACATCCGATTATATTGGAGTCAATGGATTTTCCCGAGCCGGTTATATCGGTGGCCATTGAGCCCAAAACCAAGGCCGACCAGGACAAAATGGGGACTGCACTACAAAAGTTGAGTGATGAAGACCCTACTTTTAGAATGCACACTGATCCCGATACTGGACAGACCATTATCCGGGGGATGGGTGAACTGCACCTGGAGATCATCATCGACCGGTTACTAAGGGAGTTTAAAGTTGGTGCCAATGTCGGCCGGCCCCAGGTAGCCTATAAAGAGACCATCCGGGCTAAAGCCAGAGCCGTAGGTAAGTTTGTTCGCCAGTCAGGTGGGCGGGGCCAGTACGGTCACGTGGTACTTGAACTGGAACCACTAGAGGCCGGGGCGGGATTTGAGTTTGAGAATAAAATTGTGGGCGGGGTTGTGCCCAGGGAATATATTCCCGCCGTGGAAGCAGGAATTAAAGAGTCCATGGAAAACGGGGTACTGGCCGGTTATCCCATGCTCGACCTTAAGGCGAGTCTTGTAGACGGCTCCTACCATGATGTAGATTCATCAGAAATAGCTTTTAAGATTGCCGGTAGTATGGCCCTGCGCAGCGGTGTCCAGAAGGCTAAGCCCGTTGTGCTGGAACCGGTGATGAAAGTGGAAGTTGTAGTACTCACAGAATATATGGGTGACGTCATTGGCGATATTAACGCCCGGCGTGGTCGGATTGAGGAGATGGAACCCCGGGCTGCGGTTCATGTTATTCATGGGCAAGTGCCCCTGTCTGAAATGTTTGGGTATGCCACGGAACTAAGATCCAGGACCCAGGGGCGGGGAACCTATACCATGCAGTTCAGTCATTATGAAGAGGTGCCCCAAAGCATCGCCGAGGGCCTGTCAGTGAATCGACTTGGTTAAATTAAGTTAATCACGGCAGAAAAATTATTTGGATGTAAGCAAGGAGGAAAGCAAACCATGGCTAAAGCAAAGTTTCAACGCAATAAACCCCACGTCAACATTGGTACCATCGGGCACGTAGACCACGGCAAGACCACCTTGACCGCAGCCATCACCATGTGCCTGTCCACTGTTGGCGGCGCAACGATCAAGAAATATGATGAAATCGACAACGCGCCGGAAGAACGTGCCCGGGGCATCACGATCAACACCGCCCACGTGGAATACGAGACAACTAACCGGCACTATGCCCACGTGGACTGTCCGGGGCACGCCGACTACGTCAAGAACATGATTACCGGAGCGGCCCAGATGGATGGGGCAATCCTGGTGGTATCGGCGGCTGACGGCCCGATGCCGCAGACCAGAGAGCACATCCTGCTGGCCCGCCAGGTAGGCGTACCATATATCGTCGTTTACATGAACAAAGCTGACCAGGTGGACGACCCTGAGCTTTTGGAACTGGTAGACATGGAGCTGCGGGAACTACTATCGATGTACGAATTTCCCGGGGACGACATTCCCATCATCATCGGCTCGGCCCTTAAAGCTATGGAATGTGCCTGCGGGAACAGGGAATGTGAGTCCTGCAAAACCATCTGGGAACTGATGGATGCGGTGGATCGGTATATACCGACTCCGGAGCGGGATATTGACAAGCCCTTCTTGATGCCGGTGGAAGACGTGTTCAGCATCACCGGTCGGGGCACGGTGGCCACAGGCCGGATTGAGCGGGGTGTAGTCAAGACTGGTGAGGAAGTAGAGATCGTTGGTTTGCAGGATAAGCCGCGCAAGACCGTAGTAACCGGGGTGGAAATGTTCCGCAAGATTCTAGACCGGGGCGAGGCCGGAGACAACGTCGGCTGCCTGCTGCGTGGTGTGGACCGTAAGGAAATCGAGCGGGGCCAGGTACTGGCCAAGCCGGGCAGTATTAAGCCGCACACCAAGTTTGCAGCGGAGGTATATGTCCTGAGCAAGGAAGAGGGAGGCCGACATACCCCGTTCTTCAACGGCTACCGGCCGCAGTTTTACTTCCGGACTACCGACGTTACCGGTGTAGCCACTCTGCCCGAGGGTGTGGAGATGGTGATGCCTGGTGATAACATCAGAATTGACATTGAACTGATTACCCCCATCGCCATTGAGGAAGGCCTGCGCTTTGCCATCCGTGAGGGCGGTCGTACCGTTGGTGCAGGGGTAGTTACCGGTATCAACGTGTAATACGCATAAATAAACCCATTAGATGATCAAGGGGATGGCATATCGGTGAAGCTGCCTGCTACCCACGTGGGCAGTTTTACCGCGATTCGCTTTTTAGCGGGTGAAAGGAGGTCAGCAGATGAAAAGCCAGAAAATCCGTATTCGTCTCAAGGCATATGACCACAACATGCTGGACCAATCAGCAACCAAAATCGTAGAAACAGCCCGGCGCACCGGCGCTACCGTAGCCGGTCCCATTCCGCTGCCCACGGAGAAGAATATTTACACGATCTTACGCTCACCCCACGTAAATAAAGACTCCCGGGAACAGTTTGAGATGCGTACCCACAAGCGGCTCATTGACATCATGGAACCCACGCCCAAGACAGTGGATGCCCTGATGCGACTGGACCTGCCGGCCGGGGTTGATATTGAGATTAAGCTATAACAATTCCCAGGTCACTTATAGGTACAGGAGGTGTAATACAGAATGCAAAAAGCCATTTTAGGGAAAAAAATTGGTATGACCCAGGTTTTTGAAGAAGGGGGCATTGCTATTCCGGTGACCGTCATCGAGACCGGCCCCTGCATCGTAGTACAAAAGAAAACCACCGACCGGGATGGGTACAACGCCATCCAGGTGGGCTTTGGTGAGAAGCGAGAACGCCTTTTCACCAAGCCTCTTAAGGGGCATTACGCCAAGGTCGGGGTTAAGCCCCAGCGTTACTTGCGTGAGTTGAGGCTGGATGCCGTAGATACCTATCAGGTTGGCCAGGAAATCAAGGCCGACATTTTTGCGCCCGGGGACCGGGTTGATGTGAGCGCCACATCAAGAGGCAAGGGTTTCACCGGCGGGATTAAGCGCCACGGCTTCCAGCGGGGCCCCATGACCCACGGTTCCAAATATCACCGCCGTCCGGGCTCAGCTGGGGCCAAGGGACCGGCCCGGGTTTTTAAAGGCCGCAAGATGCCTGGCCACATGGGCGCGGAAAGGGTAACTATTCAAAACCTGGAGGTTATCCGGGTTGACGTTGGACGCAACCTGCTGGCTCTTAAAGGTGCTATACCCGGACCTAGGGGTGGCCTGGTGCTGGTGAAGAATACTGTCAAGGTCGGTTAGCGTCGGCGGGTGAAAGGAGGAAACGTTATGCCAATAGTTGCTGTATATAACATGAGCGGTGAGCAAATTGGTGAAGTAGAGCTTAAGGCCGAAGTATTTGGGATTCCCGTTCACCGCCAGGCCCTACACGATGCGGTGGTAATGCAGTTGGCCGGAATGCGCCAGGGTACTCATGACACCAAGACCCGGGGCGAGGTCAGGGGCGGGGGCCGCAAGCCATGGCGTCAAAAGGGCACCGGTCGGGCACGGCACGGCACCATCCGTTCTCCCATCTGGCGGGGCGGCGGGATTGTGTTTGGTCCGCATCCCCGGGATTATAGTTATTCCATCCCCAAAAAAGTACGGCGGTTGGCTCTGAAATCAGCCCTGTCGTCCAAGGTGGAAAACGGGAGTATTATGGTTCTGGATGACCTAAAATTTGGCACCCCTAGGACCAAGGACATGGTCAGTGTGCTCAGTAATCTAAAAGTAAACAACAAGGCTCTGGTGGTTACCGCCGACAGGGATGAGAATGTAACTAAATCGGCTAGGAACATTCCGGGCATTAAGCCCATGGATGTAAAAGGCCTGAATGTGTATGACCTGCTTGCCCATGGTACACTGGTAATTACCAGGGATGCGGTGGGACGGGTTGAGGAGGTGCTGGCTTAATGGTAAACCCTAGGGATATCATAAAAAAGCCATTGGTCTCAGAAAAGAGTATGGACATGGTCCAGGAAAACAAGTATACCTTTATTGTGGCCCCCAAGGCCAACAAGACGGAAATCCGTAAGGCTGTAGAAGAGTTGTTCAAAGTTAAGGTAACCGGTGTGAGTACCATGCATGTGAAGGGTAAGGCAAAACGGGTGCGCAACATTCCGGGTCGTACCCCGGACCGTAAAAAGGCCATCGTAACCTTAAAGCAAGGGGATAAAATCGAAATTTACGATGGGATGTAGCAGGACGGCCGCCTAAAGGGGTAACTTGCGACCGGCAGGCGACACAAGGAGGGAAACCAGGTGGGAATCAAAAAATATAAACCAACTTCACCGGGTCGCCGGTTTGTGACCGTTTCGACCTTTGAAGAGATAACCGCCACCGAACCGGAAAAGTCCCTAGTAGAGCCACTAAAGAAAAGTGGCGGCAGGAATGCCAAGGGACGTCTGACGGTTAGGCACCGTGGGGGCGGACATAAGCGCAGATACCGGATTATTGACTTTAAGCGGACCAAGGACGGTATTCCGGCCAAGGTTATGACCATTGAATATGACCCCAACCGCTCAGCCAGGATTGCTTTAGTGAGCTACGCCGATGGCGAAAAGCGGTATATGCTGGCGCCGGCTGGTCTTAAGGTGGGTCAGCAGGTTGAGTCCGGTCCTGGTGCCGATATTAAGCCTGGTAACACCATGGCACTGCGGAACATGCCGCTGGGCACCATGATTCACAATCTTGAACTGCACCCCGGTGCGGGCGGCCAGTTAGTGAGATCGGCTGGTACCACGGCCCAGTTAATGGCCAAGGAAGGCAAGTATGCTCACATCCGGATGCCCTCGGGGGAAATGAGGCTCTTGCTGCAGGAATGCCGGGCTACCATTGGCCAGGTTGGTAATGTAGACCATGAAAACATCACTGTGGGTAAAGCCGGACGCAGTCGCTGGCTGGGGATCAGGCCCACCGTCCGCGGTGTGGTAATGAACCCGGTGGATCACCCCCACGGCGGTGGCGAAGGCCGTTCACCGATCGGCCGCAACCCGGTAACGCCGTGGGGTAAACCGGCTCTGGGGGCAAGAACTCGCAAGAAAAAAGCCAGTGACAAAATGATTGTTAAAAGGCGTAAAAAATAGTGTCGGAAGGTTGCTTTCGACGGTTATTTTGAACGAAAGGAGGCTGAGATATGGGCCGTTCGTTAAAAAAGGGTCCCTTTTGTGAGGTAAAACTTCTGGACAGAATTGATGCTATGAACGCCAAGGGCGAGAAAAAGGTCATTAAAACCTGGTCCCGCAGCTCAACCATATTTCCCCAGATGATTGGGCATACCATAGCAGTTCATGATGGACGTAAACACGTTCCGGTTTATATAACAGAGGACATGATCGGTCATAAGTTGGGGGAATTTGCCGTAACCAGGTTCTTCAGGGGGCACGGTTCTCATACTGAGAGATCATCGTCACTGAAATAACCTTGGCTAGTCTTGAAAGGGGGTTTAAACTACTGTGGAAGCCAAAGCTACAGCCAAGTACATCCGGATTTCACCTCGTAAAGTTCGTCAGGTAGTGGATTTAATCCGGGGCAAAGGCATCGAAGAGGCCCTGGCCATTCTTACCTTTACACCAAATCGGGCTTCCGTGTCGATCACCAAGGTGGTTAAGTCTGCTGCTGCCAATGCCGAGCATAACTACGAGTTGGATAAAGATAACCTGTTTATTTCCTCTGCTTACGTTGATCCTGGTCCCACCGTGAAGCGCTGGAAGCCCCGGGCTATGGGCCGGGCTGACCGGGTGATGAAGCGGACCAGTCACATCACCGTGGTAGTCCGGGAGAAGCAAGGAGGGTTAGTGTGGGACAAAAAGTAAATCCAAAGGGTATGCGAATTGGAATTATCAAGGATTGGGAAGGCAAATGGTTTGCTGATAAAAGAAACTTTGCCAATTTGCTTCATGAAGACGTAAAAATCCGTAAGCATATCAAAGAAAAACTGTTTATTGCCGGTATCTCCAGAATACAAATTGAGCGGGCGGCCAACCGGGTTAAGGTGTCCATCCATACGGCCAAACCTGGTATCGTCATCGGTCGGGGCGGCGTGGAAGTTGAAAACCTGCGCAAGGAACTAGAAGCCGCCACAGGCAAGCAGGTTAATGTTAATATCGTAGAAATAAAAGTTCCTGAAATTGACGCCCAATTGGTGGCGGAGAATGTGGCCGCCCAACTGGTAAAAAGGGTTGCTTTTCGCCGGGCCATGAAGCAAAGTGTGGGCCGGTCCATGAAGATCGGTGCCAAGGGTATCCGTATCGCTTGTAGCGGCAGGCTAGCCGGCGCTGAAATCGCCCGCACCGAATGGTACAGTGAGGGCAAAGTGCCTCTGCACACCTTAAGGGCGGACATTGACTACGGATTTGCTGAAGCCAACACCACTTACGGTAAAATTGGTATCAAAGTATGGATTTATAAAGGAGAAGTTTTGCCGGAAGCCAAAGCTAAGGCCCCTGGGGCAGCGACCGGTAAAGGAGGCGAGTAAGCTACAATGCTCATTCCCAAAAGGGTTAAATACCGTAAACAGCAGCGTGGAAAAATGAAAGGCCGGGCCAAGGGTGGCACTGACGTTCACTTCGGTGAATTCGGTCTCCAGGCACTGGAGTCAGCCTGGGTTACCAACCGGCAGATTGAGGCTGCTCGTATCGCCATGACCCGTTACATTAAGCGGGGTGGTAAAGTATGGATTCGCATCTTCCCTGACAAGCCGGTTACCAAAAAACCTGCTGAAACCAGAATGGGCAGCGGTAAGGGAGCGCCCGAATACTGGGTTGCCGTGGTTAAGGAAGGCCGGATCATGTTTGAGTTGGCCGGGGTTGACGAAGCAACAGCCAAGGAAGCGATGCGACTGGCTGCCCATAAGTTACCTATTAGAACTAAATTTGTAAGACGTGGGGAAGTAGGTGAGGCACATGAGGGCTAAGGAAATACGTGACCTGACCATGGAAGAACTGAGCAAAAAGCTCAATGATTCTAAGGATGAACTATTTAAACTGCGCTTTCAACTGGCCACCGGCCAACTCGATAACCCCATGCGCATTAAAGAGGTAAGGCGCAGCATTGCCAGGATTAGAACTGTTATGAAAGAACAGGAATTGGGCATCAGCAGAGCTTAAATCCCGATATAGCATGGAAAGGGGGTAACAAGATGTCCGACAGGAACCAGAGAAAATCACGTATCGGTAAAGTGGTCAGCGATAAAATGGATAAAACCGTGGTGGTGGCCGTGGAAACTTTAATTAAGCACCAGCTCTACGGGCGGACTATCCGGCGCACCAAAAAGTTTAAGGCACACGATGAGGAAAATTCCTGCCGCATAGGTGATAGGGTAAAAATTACCGAAACCCGGCCCCTGTCCAAGGAAAAACGGTGGCGGGTAGCGGAAGTGATTAAGAAGGCGGAGCAATTATAGGTGACCCATTTTAGCAATGGTTGCCCGTCAATAAGGAGGTTATCACCGTGATTCAAGTCCAGACCGTGCTCAACGTGGCGGATAACACCGGGGCCAAGAAGATGATGTGCATCCGCGTGCTAGGTGGCGCATTGCGCCGTTATGCCAGCCTTGGTGACGTAATAGTTGCGGCTGTTAAGGAAGCTACGCCAGGGGGCGTTGTTAAGAAAGGCGATGTAGTCAAGGCTGTAGTGGTGCGCACCAGAAAAGAAGTGCGTCGCCCCGACGGCTCCTACATCAAATTTGACGAAAACGCCGCCGTAGTTATTAAAGATGACCAAAGCCCCAAAGGCACCCGTATCTTTGGCCCCGTGGGCCGGGAACTACGTGACAGGGACTTCATGAAAATAGTCTCCCTAGCCCCCGAAGTACTCTAGTCCCCAGTCTTTAGACTTTCGACTCGTAAAAGACTTCTTTCGACTTTAGACTTTAGACTTTAGACTCGCGACTTTAGACTCATATAGGGAGGTGTTAAGGTGTTAAGGCAAATGAGAAAGAATACTATTGAGAAGTCCCGTATACATGTGCGTAAAGGCGATACCGTCATGGTCATTAGCGGCAAGAGTGCCGGCAAAAAGGGCAAGGTATTGGAAGTGCGCCCGCAAACAGGCCGGGTTATTGTTGAGGGTGTGAATATTGCCAAGCGTCATACCAAGCCTACCAGGACCAATCCCCAAGGCGGTATCCTGGAGCGGGAGGCCCCGGTGCACAGTTCAAATGTGATGCCGATGTGTACCAAATGTAATAAACCTACCCGGGTTGCCAAAAAGGTTCTTGATGACGGCAAAAGAATTCGCAGTTGCCGCAAATGTGGCGAACCCCTCGGATAAGCGCAGGAAGGAGGGAATATAATTGCCAAGGCTTAAAGATAGGTACAGAAACGAAATTGTTCAAGCCATGATGGAAAAATTCAAGTACAAAAGCGTGATGCAGGTGCCAAGGCTGGAAAAGGTAGTCCTTAACATGGGCGTCGGTGAAGCTGTTCAAAACAGCAAGGCCATTGACGCAGCTGTAAACGATATGATGATCATTGCCGGCCAGCGGCCGGTGACTACCAAAGCCAAAAAATCAGTTGCAGCCTACAAGTTGCGTGAAGGAATGACAATTGGTTGCAAGGTGACCCTAAGGGGCAACCGCATGTATGAGTTTGTGGACCGGCTGTTCAGCATCGCACTGCCCAGAGTTCGTGATTTCCGGGGTATTTCCCCCAAGTCCCTGGACGGACGGGGCAATTTTAGTATGGGGGTTAAAGAACAGTTAATTTTCCCCGAGATTGATTACGATAAAATCGACAAGGTAAGGGGTATGGATATCATTTTCGTTACCACCGCCAAAACCGATGAGGAAGCCCGGGAATTGCTGCGGCTGATGGGGATGCCCTTTAAAGCTGCCTAAAGCTTAACTCGGAACTCATGAATAAGGAGGGGAGAATGTGGCCAAAAAGTCGATGATTGCCAAGGCAATGCGCACACCTAAATTTTCAGTGCGTAGTTACAATAGATGCAAGCTGTGCGGCCGGCCCCACGCTTACATGCGCAAGTTCGGGGTATGCCGGATTTGTTTCCGCGAGCTGTGCTACCGCGGGGAAATTCCCGGCGTCAGAAAGGCCAGCTGGTAATCAGGAAGGAGGTTGTTGGCATGGTTATGACAGATCCTGTCGCAGATTTCTTAACTCGTATTCGCAATGCCAATACGGTTTATCATGATAAAGTTGAGGCTCCGGCGTCAAAAATTAAAAAGTCTATTGCCTCAGTGTTAAAAGATGAAGGTTTTATTAGGGACTATGAATATATTGAGGACGGCAAACAGGGTGTCCTGCGTGTTTACCTCAAGTACGGGATTGAGCGGGAGCGGGTAATTACCGGCGTGAAGCGAATTTCCAAGCCGGGGCTCAAAGTTTATGCCCGTAAAGACTCCATTCCCAAGGTGCTTCGTGGCCTGGGGATAGCTATTATCTCAACATCAAAGGGTATTATGACTGATAAACAGGCGCGTCGCCTGGGCCTCGGTGGCGAGGTAATTTGTTACGTTTGGTAATCCAGGCGCAGGAGGTGTGATAAAATGAGTAGAATCGGAAGGCAACCGATCACCCTGCCGCAAGGTGTGGAGGTGCAGATCAATAGCTCCAGCCTGCGGGTTAAAGGTCCCAAAGGCGAACTTAGCCGGGTGCTCCACAAGGACATCACGGTCAGGCAGGAAGACGGTAAGTTGTTGGTAGAAAGGCCGTCTGACAACAAGCAGCACCGGTCATTGCATGGCTTAACCCGAACCCTGGTGAACAATATGGTGGTTGGGGTAACCCAGGGATTTGAAAAGAAACTGGAACTGGTGGGTGTCGGTTACCGGGCTAGTAAACAAGGGACTAAACTGGTTCTGGCGGTGGGTTATTCGCACCCAGTAGAAATTGATCCCCCGGCGGGTCTGGAGATTGACGTGCCCGTTCCCACCAAAATATCCGTTAGAGGCATTGACAAGGAAATGGTGGGCGCCCTGGCGGCTAACATTCGTTCCGTGCGGGAACCCGAGCCTTACAAGGGTAAAGGCATCAAGTACGAGGGTGAGATAATCCGCCGCAAGGTTGGTAAGGCCGGGGCGAAAAGGTAAGATATCAGGGGGAAGGAGTGAAACCGGATGTATAATAAGCCCAACCGTAATTTTGTACGTAAAAGAAGACATCTGCGGGTGCGCCGGAAAATTCAGGGCACAGCTACAAGGCCTCGCCTTAATGTTTTCCGCAGCCTGAAAAATGTTTACGCCCAAATTATTGACGACCATCAGGGCAGGACCTTGGTCGCCGCGTCTTCCCTCGCACCGGAATTAAAAGACACCCTGTCTTCCGGCGGCAATAAGGAAGCCGCTGCTGCGGTAGGTAAAATAATTGCTCAAAAAGCCATCGACAAGGGTATCACCGAGGTCGTCTTCGACCGGGCCGGCAATATCTACCATGGCCGGGTAAAGGCTCTGGCTGATGCTGCCCGGGAAGGGGGACTGAAATTCTAGTGCGACAAAATGATAAAAAAGGAGGGACGCAGGTGTCAAGAATGGACCCCAAGCAATCGGATTTATCGGAAAAAGTAGTTTTTATCAACCGTGTGGCCAAGGTGGTTAAAGGCGGCCGGAGGTTTAGCTTTTCGGCTCTGGTGGTGGTCGGCGACGGTACTGGTAAGGTAGGCGCCGGGCTTGGTAAGGCTGGCGAAGTTCCGGAGGCCATTCGCAAGGGGATCGAAGACGCCAAAAAGAGCATGATCAATGTGCCTCTTGCAGGAACCACCATTCCCCACGAGGCTATTGGCGAATTCGGTGCCGGTAAGGTGCTTTTGAAACCTGCTTCTCCCGGAACCGGTGTTATTGCCGGTGGCCCGGTAAGGGCTGTTCTCGAACTGGCCGGGGTACGGGACATTTTGTCAAAGTCACTTGGTTCCAATAACGCCAACAACATGGTCAGGGCTACCCTGGAAGCATTAAAAAGCTTAAAGACGCCCCAGCAGGTCGCCCGCTTACGCAATAAGACCGTCGAAGAACTGCTCGGTTAGGGGGGAATGACGTGGGCAAGTTAAAAATCACCCTGGTGCGCAGCCTCATCGGCCGCCAAGAAACTCAGCGGGTTACGGTGCGCACCCTTGGTTTGACAAAGTTAAACAGCTCTGTGATCCAGGTCGACAACCCCCAGATCAGGGGGATGATTAATAAAGTTTCCCATCTGGTCAGGGTAGAGGAAGTAGTTTAAACACTTCGCCTTAAAGGAGGTGCTACCGTGAATCTGCACGAACTAAAACCCAATCCGGGGGCAAGGAAAAAACCCACCCGTAAGGGTCAGGGTATCGGTTCCGGCCTTGGTAAAACCGCCGGGCGGGGCCACAATGGACAAAACTCCCGTAGTGGCGGGGGTGTTAGGCCAGGGTTTGAGGGCGGCCAAATGCCTTTATCCCGCAGGCTACCCAAGCGTGGTTTTACCAATGCCCCGTTTAAAAAAGAAGTTGTAGCGATCAATCTTGAACAGCTGAATCGTTTTGAAACTGGCTCCGAAGTTACACCAGAAACGCTAATTGAGGCCCGGCTGATCAAGAAGGTGGCTGACGGGGTTAAAATCCTGGGTAATGGGCAACTGGATAAAGCTCTTACCGTCAAGGCCCATGCTTTCAGTAAAACAGCAGTTGAAAAGATTGAAGCTGCCGGCGGCAAAACTGAGGTGATTTAATGCTAGAGAGCCTAAAAAACGCCTTAATGGTATCGGAACTACGGAATAAGTTATTATTTACTATGGCCCTGCTGTTTGTGTTCAGGATTGGAGCCCATGTGCCGGTGCCGGGAGTGAATGTTGATACCTTCCAGGAACTCATTGGGACAGGCGCGCTGTTGGGCTTCTTTGACGTTATTTCAGGGGGTGCCTTCAAGAATTTTTCAGTCTTTGCTATGAGTATCACCCCATATATTAACGCCTCCATTATCATGCAATTATTAACAGTGGTGATCCCACATCTGGAGCGACTGGCCAAGGAAGGTGAGGAAGGACGGAAGAAAATCACCCAGTATACCAGGTACTTTACGGTGATTCTGGCGTTTATCCAGGCCATTGGACTGAGCATCTTCCTAAAGCCGGCGATTGTTACCCCAGGAATTGTGTCTTACCTGGTCATTGCCATTACCTTAACTGCAGGTACTGCTTTCTTGATGTGGCTGGGTGAGCAAATTACCGAAAAGGGCATCGGCAACGGGATTTCCCTAATTATTTTTGCCGGTATTGTGAGCACGCTGCCCGCCGGTCTGGAAAACTTGTATTTACAAGTCGCGGCCGGTACCGTCAACTTCTTTAGCATTTTTTTGCTGGTCGTCGTCGGTGGTTTGATTATTGCTGGTATCGTTACGGTTAACGAAGGACAGCGCCGGATCCCGGTGCAGTACGCCAAGCGGGTGGTGGGACGCCGGGTCTACGGTGGTCAGACTACCCACCTACCCTTGAAAGTTAACCAGGCCGGAGTTATTCCAGTAATTTTCGCCTCATCCATCCTGATGTTTCCGGAACAGATCATGCACTGGATGAGTGGTTCATCGATTGCAGCTTTCTTCATGAAGATTTTCTCTTGGGGGTCTCCCCTGCATACGGTGATCTATGCCCTGTTAATCATCGGGTTTACCTATTTTTATACAGCTGTAATCATGAATCCGGTGGACATGGCTGACAATATCAAAAAATACGGTGGTTTTATTCCCGGGATCAGGCCAGGCCGGCCCACGGCGGAACATATCGCCCGGGTAATGGGTAAGATTACCTTGGCAGGTGCGGTGTTCCTGGCGGCTATTGCTATCTTGCCCAACTTCATCCTGATCGCCACCAAGATTCCTAATATTTACTTTGGTGGCACCGCCCTGCTGATTGTGGTGGGGGTTGCCCTTGATACAATGAAGCAGATTGAGTCTCATCTCCTCATGCGGAGTTACCAGGGATTCATTAAGTAATGGGAGATAACTCATGATTATTTGTAAATCCCAGCGGGAACTTGGTTATATGCGGGATGCCGGCCAGGTGGTAGCCGGGGCCCACGCCGAGCTGGCTAAGGCTGTGCAGCCGGGAGTAACCACCGGTGAGTTGGACCGGATTGCCGAGGAGTATATTTTGGCCCGGGGGGCACGGCCTGCCTTCAAGGGTTACAATGGCTTTCCAGCAACTATTTGCGCCTCGGTGAATGAGCAGGTGGTACACGGCATCCCCGGTTTAAGAAAACTGGAAAATGGAGATATTATTGGTATTGACATCGGATCGGAAATAAATGGATATTTCGGTGACAGTGCCTTCACCTTACCGGTTGGTGATATTAGTACAGAGGCTATCAAGCTCTTGAAGGTAACGGAAGAGTCCTTGTATGCCGGGATAAGCAAGGCCATTGATGGAAACCGACTTTCCGATATTTCTCATGCCGTTCAAGCGTGTGTGGAAAGCCAGGATTTTTCTGTGGTTAGAGATTTTGTGGGACATGGTATCGGCAGCAACATGCACGAAGAACCCCAGGTACCTAACTTCGGTAAGCCGGGGCGCGGCCCCAGGTTAAAAGCGGGGATGACATTAGCGATAGAACCAATGGTGAACATCGGCACCTACGAGGTGCAAACACTTCTGGACAACTGGACTGTGGTCACAAGAGATGCCAGTTTGTCGGCTCATTTTGAACATACCATTGCCATTACCGACAAGGCACCCGAAATTCTGACACGGTTGTAAGATTCCGATGGGAATCGATGTGGAGGAGGTGCGCCGGGTTGGAAAATAAATGTCTGGTGCCGGGACAGTTGGTGGGGTCCACTGCAGGCCGGGATGCCGGAAAACTATTTCTGGTAGTGGGGGTCATGGGTGACAGCATGATTCAGGTGGCCGACGGCAAAGGGCGTAAAATTGAGCACCCCAAGAAAAAAACGTTAAGCATCTTAAAATATACGCCCCCGTGGCCCAGGACATAGCTGACCGGCTTAAGGAAGGCAGCAAGTATACCGATGCTGATATCCGGGCGGCTTTAGAGGCCTTGATCGGAACTTATGAGAAAAATCAAGTGAGTTCTGCCCAGGGTTGATTTGTAAAGGAGGTTGGTTATTTCTAATGTCAAAACAAGATGTTATTGAAGTTGAGGGTACCGTAATCGAGCCGTTACCCAATGCCATGTTTCGGGTGGAGTTAAAAAACGGACACAAGGTCTTGGCCCATGTAAGCGGCAAAATACGTATGCATTTTATCCGGATCCTGTCCGGGGACAGGGTCATGGTGGAACTATCACCCTATGACTTAACCCGCGGCCGGATAGTCTACCGTTATAAATAATTGTCCCCCTAATAATGGAATTAAGGAGGGGTTGTCAGATGAAAGTTCGGACTTCGGTTAAGCCAATATGTGAGAAGTGTAAAATTATCAAGCGCGAAGGCAAGGTTATGGTCATTTGCGAGAACCCCAAACACAAACAAAGGCAGGGGTAATACTGGAGGTGTAAAATATGGCACGTATCGCAGGTGTTGACCTGCCCCGGGATAAAAGAGTCGAGATTGCCTTAACTTATATTTTCGGGATAGGGCTACCCACGACCCAAAAGATACTGGAACAAACCGGGATCAATCCGGACACGCGGATCAGGAACCTGACCGAAGAAGAAGTAAATAAGCTTCGGGAAGCCATCGAAAAAAACCACCGGGTGGAAGGGGATCTGCGCCGGGAAATTGCCCTTAACATTAAACGGTTGATTGAAATCGGGTGTTACCGGGGACTACGGCACCGCCGTGGGATGCCGGTCAGAGGGCAGCGCACCAAAACCAACGCCCGTACCCGCAAAGGTCCCAAGAAGACTGTTGGCGTGCGTCGTAAGAAGTAGTAAGGGAGGAAAGTAAATGGCTCGTCGAGTTGCCAGGACCAAGAGACGGGAACGCAAAAATATTGAGTCTGGTGTGGCCCATATCAGGTCAACTTTTAACAATACCATCGTAACCATTACTGACCGCAAAGGTAATGCCTTATCCTGGGCTAGTTCCGGAGGTGTAGGCTTTAAGGGTTCACGGAAGAGTACCCCCTTTGCGGCCCAGTTGGCTGCGGAAAGAGCTGCTAAGGCGGCCATGGAACACGGTCTGAAGGAAGTAGAAGTCATGGTTAAGGGGCCCGGGGCTGGCCGGGAGGCCGCCATTCGCTCTTTGCAAGCCGCCGGTCTGGAAGTTAATCTAATTAAAGACGTTACCCCGGTTCCACATAATGGCTGCCGGCCGCCGAAGCGCCGGAGAGTCTAGAGGAGGTGCTGTTAAAAATTCATGGCTAGATACACAGGTTCTCAATGTAAGCTTTGCCGTCGTGAAGGAATCAAACTATACCTCAAGGGAGACCGCTGTTATACCGGCAAGTGTGCCGTTGACCGCCGTCCCTATGCCCCGGGTCAGCACGGGCAGTCCCGGAAAATGAAGAAGGTTTCTGAATACGGTATGCAGTTAAGGGAAAAACAGCGGACCCGCCGGTTTTATGGGGTTTTAGAACGGCAGTTCCGTAATTATTATGAGACCGCCACCCGTCAGCAGGGTGCCACCGGTGAAAACCTGTTGCGACTGTTGGAGCGGCGCCTGGATAACGTGGTATATCGACTGGGTCTGGGCTCATCCCGGGTGGAGGCACGCCAACTGGTTTGTCATGGTCACTTTGCGGTAAACGGGCGCAGGACTGACATACCGTCCTTCCTGGTTACTGTGGGTGATGAAATCACTGTCAGGGAACGGTCCAAAGAATCCCCGCGGATCAAGGAACTGATGGAACATGCCGCCGAAAAAACACTGCCGGCCTGGCTTGAGTATCAGGCAGAAGATGCCAAGGGGCGTGTGGTAGACCTGCCGGCCCGGGATCAAATCGATGCCCCGGTTCAGGAACACCTGATTGTTGAGCTATATTCCAAGTAAGCCGCAGCTGGTCAGCATCCAAACCAGCTGAAGGAGGGGTTACCGAAGTATGTTGGAAATAGAAAAGCCCAGGATTGAATGCACGGAAACCAGTGATGATAACAGGTATGGCAAGTTTGTGGTGGAACCTCTTGAAAGGGGTTACGGTATTACGCTGGGCAATTCTTTGCGCCGGATTTTGTTATCTTCCCTGCCCGGGGCTGCGGTAACTTCGGTAAAAATAGAAGGAGTGCTGCACGAGTTTGCTACCATCCCCGGTGTTGTGGAAGATGTTACCGATATCATTCTCAACCTTAAGGGCCTATGTCTAAAAATGTATACCGACGAGGAGCGGGTGCTGCGGGTTGAAGTTGCCAAAGCAGGTCCTGTTGTTGCCGGCAGCATCATTACCGATCCTGATATCGAAATACTAAATGCTGACCGGCATATAGCCACCCTAGCCGAAAACGGGCGCCTGTACATGGAGATTACCGTGGCCAAGGGCCGGGGCTACGTGACAGCCGAACGTAACAAAAAGGGCGATCACATTATTGGCGTTATTCCAGTGGATTCCGTCTTTACCCCGGTTCGGAAAGTCAACTACCAGGTAGAGAACACCAGGGTTGGTCAGCGTACCGACTATGACAAGTTGACCATCGAGGTTTGGACCGACGGTAGTATCCGCCCTGACGAGGCAGTTAGCCTTAGCGCCAAAATTATGGGCGAGCATTTGAGGTTGTTTATCGGTCTCACGGAAACTGTTAATGATGTAGAAATCATGGTAGAAAAGGAAGAGGACCAGAAAGATAAGATTCTGGAGATGGCCATCGAGGAACTGGACTTAAGTGTGCGTTCCTATAATTGTCTAAAACGGGCTGGCATTAATACCGTAGACGAACTAACTCAGCGCAATGATGAAGACATGATGAAGGTGCGTAACCTGGGCAAAAAGTCCCTGGAAGAGGTAATTTGGAAACTAAACGAACTAGGCCTCTCCTTACGAGGGGAAGACGAATAAAGGAGGGATCGAGGTGGGTTATCGGAAGTTAGGACGCAATACCGGGCATCGCAAAGCTATGTTGCGCAACCTGGTCACCTCACTGTTCCAAAACGAGCGTATTGAAACCACCGAACCCAGGGCCAAAGAGGTAAAGAGCATCGCCGAAAAAATGGTCACCCTGGCCAAAAAAGATGAACTGGCCGCCCGCCGGTTGGCCCTGCAGTATATTTATAAAGAAGAGGTTGTTCGTAAGCTGTTCAGCAATATCGGCCCCAAGTATATTGATCGTCCTGGCGGTTACACCCGTATCGTTAAGAAAGGCCCACGCCGGGGCGACGCCGCCGACATGGTATTGCTTGAGCTAGTTTGATTTTTTATCCGGCCAGACGGTATGATTATTGGGCATGATTACAGGGAATCGCTTGCTGGTTCCCTCTTGCCTTTTAAAGTACGACTGCCCGAGATTAAGGTGATAGCCGATGGTTTCAATTCGTGATCAAGCATTAATCAGACTCAGCGAGCTCACCTATATTTATAACCAGGGGGAAACCGGTGAGCGTACCGGGATTATTAACATCAGCGGTGATATTTATCGGGGTGAATGGCTAGCCATGATTGGCTCCAACGGATCAGGAAAATCTACTCTGGCCAGACATTTAAACGCCTTGCTGATTCCCACTTCAGGAACCGTTGAGGTGGATGGTTTGGATACTAAGGTGGCGGAAAATCTTTGGGAAATTCGTCGCTTGGTGGGTATGGTTTTTCAAAATCCCGACAACCAGTTGGTGGCGGCGCTGGTGGAGGAGGATGTTGCCTTCGGTCCGGAAAACTTGGGTCTGCCCTCACTGGAAGTCAGGCTCCGGGTTGAGCAAGCATTAACCTTGATGAACTTGCATGATCTTCGCCTGCGTGCCCCTCACCTCCTTTCCGGGGGCCAGAAACAGCGTATGGCAGTAGCCGGCGTACTGGCCATGCGTCCTTTGTGTATGGTATTGGATGAACCCTCGGCCATGCTTGACCCGGCCGGACGAAAGGATCTGATGACAACCATCGGGCGTTTGAACCGGGAAGCAGGGATAACTGTAGTCCTAATCACGCATTTCATGGAAGAAGCCGTGCTGGCGAACAGGATCTGGGTTTTACACGAAGGTGCGCTGGTTATGGCAGGGACGCCTCGGGAAATCTTTCAGCAGGGATCGCAACTGGCTGCTTATAACTTAGAGTTGCCTGGTCCGGCCGAACTTGCGGAACGTTTGAGGAGATCCGGCATTCATTTGCCGGAGGGTATCCTGACCGTTGAGGAACTGGTGCATAGCATATGTCAATAATTCAGGTAATTAATCTTGTATATGTTTACAGCCGGGGGACTCCTTTCCAGGTTAATTCCCTGCAAAACGTATCTATGACGGTTGACGAAGGAGAATTTCTGGTTGTGGCCGGGCCCACAGGCAGTGGTAAGTCTACTCTGATTCAGCATTTAAATGGACTGCTTAAACCTACTGCAGGTAAAGTGGTGGTGCTCGGGGTTGATACCACGAATAAAAAGGCCGCTGCGGGTTTATGGCGGCAGGTGGGCCTGGTATTTCAGTACCCTGAAACACAGTTATTTGGGGAAACTGTTTACGAAGACATTGCTTTTGGGCCACGCAACACCGAAGCTGATGAGGAACAGGTGGACCGGTGGGTAAAGCGAGCTATGGATCAGGTAGATTTAGACTATCACCAGTTCCGGGATTTATCGCCCTTCACCCTTAGTTCCGGTCAGCGTCGCCGGGTGGCCATGGCAGGTGTTTTGGCTCTACAGCCCCGGGTGCTGGTGCTGGATGAACCAACCGCCGGGCTTGACCCGGTTGGCCGTAAAAGGATGCTTCAGCAAATCAAGGGGTTGCAGCGGGAGGGCATCTGTACGGTAGTTTTGGTTACCCACAACATGGAGGACGCTGCTCGCTGGGCCGATCGTATGCTGGTGTTGGACCAGGGCAAGGTGTTAAGGCAAGGCATACCCCGGGATATTTTTAGCAGACCTGAAGAGCTTAACCAAGTCGGCCTTGAGGTGCCCTTTCCAGCGACTTTGACCAGGTTATTGCGGGAGTCTGGTTATCCCGTTGAACAATTGGCCCTGACCATTGACGAAGCTGAACAGACTGTTAAAGACGTCCGGGTGGTTATGGCTAATCGTCGTGAAATGAGGTAAGTCCATGCTGGAAGGTATCACGCTGGGCCGATATATACCAGGGCGTTCGATTATTCACACTCTGGATCCCCGGGCCAAAATCATTGCTGTAATGTTGTTGATCATGTCCATACTGATGGCCGGGGAACCGCTGCTCTACCTTGGATTGACTAGCCTGATTGTAGTTGTGCTAAGCATGGCCATGATTCCCCTGGGGGCGGTCTGGAAAAGCATACGTCTGTTGTGGTTGATCCTGTTATTTGGTTTTGTGTTCCAAGCTTTTTTTACACCGGGGCAAGTGATGCTGACTTTGGGGCCGCTGACAGTTACCCGGGAGGGACTGGTGGGTGGGGGTACCATGCTCTGGCGGCTGGTTAACCTGATCACCGTAGCTTCACTATTGACCTTTACCACTACCCCCATTAAGCTGACTGCCGGACTTGAGTACGTTTTGGCGCCCCTAAACCGGGTAAGGGTTCCGGTGCATGAACTGGCCATGATGATGACCATCGCCTTGCGGTTTGTGCCCACCTTGCTGGAAGAAGCCCAGTTGGTGATTAAGGCGCAGCAATCCCGGGGTGCGGCCTTTACCCGGGGCAGTATTTGGCGCCGGGCGATGAGTTTGGTACCGATACTGGTGCCCCTGTTTGCAGGATCTCTCAGGCGGGCTGAAGATTTGGCCACAGCCATGGAGGCGCGCTGCTACCGGGGTGGGGTTAACCGGTCTAGAATGAACGAACTGGCAGCCGGCAGGGCCGACCGGGTTGCTGTCAGCTTATGCACAGTAATATTCCTGCTGTCCGCCGGCCTGCGCATTATTTAGGGCCGTCTAGCGCATAGCTTAGTACCTTGTCGCGTGCTTGGGGCTGGAAAGAGGTTGGTGATGGGAAGTCTTAAGCTGACTCTGGCCTATGATGGAACGGCTTATCACGGCTTTCAGGAGCAGCGTGGCTCCGGCCTGGCCACCATTCAGGAAGTATTGGAGCAGTGCCTGGGCAAGCTGGCCGGGCATAGAGTCCAGGTGGTGGGGGCAGGACGCACTGATGCCAGGGTGCATGCCCGGGGCCAGGTGGTTAGTTTTCCCGCCGCCGGGTGGCCGGTTCCGGTCAACCGGATAACACCTGCTTTAAACGGCCTGCTGCCAGATGATATTGTTGTTGTCAAGGCTGAAGAGGTGGCGCCTGAATTCCATGCCAGATTTGATGCTGTTGCTAAAACTTACCGCTATTACATTTTTACCGGGCGCCTGCCTTGCCCATTTCAGCGTTTATATGCTTATTACTTGTCCCGGCCACTGGATGCCGAGTTGATTCGGCAGGCAGCTGAGTACCTGGTAGGAACCTTTGATTTCAAAGCATTTCAGGCGGCTGGTGCAACTACTAAAACCAGTGTGCGCACTATTTATGCGGCTGCTGTAGAACAGCAGGGAGATATGCTCAGTTTTTCTTTCCGGGGGGACGGGTTTCTTTACAATCAGGTTCGGATTATGGTGGGTACTTTGATCCAGGTTGGTTGGCGCAAGATTCCGGTTACAGCAATCCCGGAGATTATAGCAAGTGGAAATCGCACCCTGGCCGGACCTACAGTGCCTCCCCGGGGGTTATTTCTGGAGCAGGTTGAATATCCTTTGGCGGTATTAAGTAGGGTACCTTGACAGGTAAAACCCTTTGTAATAAAATAACTGCATGTGTGTGGGTGTTTTTAGCCTTTTGATGAGCCCCCAAAAGGACCGAAAAATTACCGCAGGCGCTGGACCGTAATTGAGGAGGAGAAATACCGACATGAAAACATTCATGGCCAAATCAGGGGATGTGCCGCGAAAATGGTACGTCATCGACGCCGAAGGCAAGGTCCTCGGCCGGGTGGCTACTGAAGCGGCCAGGATCCTTCGTGGCAAGCATAAGCCCCAGTTCACGCCCCATGTGGATACAGGGGATAATGTAATTGTAATTAATGCCGGCAAAATTGTTTTAACCGGCAATAAACTACAGAAGAAAATGTACTATCGTCATACTGGTTATCCCGGTGGTTTAAAAGCTGTTAATTATGGCACTTTCATGCAGAACCAGCCGGAAAAAGTGATGCATAAAGCCGTTACCGGCATGTTGCCACACAACAGTCTGGGTTCTGCCATGGCGAAAAAGCTTAAGGTTTACCGTGGTACGGAGCATCCCCATCAGGCCCAGCGGCCTGAACCCTGGGAGTTTTAGGGTATGGTGGAGGAGAGGAGGAGTAATTAGTGGCACAGGTACAGTTTTACGGTACCGGTCGCAGGAAAAATGCCATTGCCAGGGTGTATCTGGTACCCGGCGAAGGTAGGATAGTGGTTAACGATAAAGCCGTAGGCGACTATTTTGGCAGGAAGACCCTCGAGATGATCATTCGGCAACCACTGGAGCTAACCGGCACTTTCAGTCGCTTCGACGTCAAAGCCAAGGTGCTTGGCGGTGGTGTGGCAGGACAGGCCGGGGCATTAAAGATGGGTATTGCCCGGGCACTAATCCAGGCTGATCCCAATTTGCGACCGTCACTGAAGCGGGCCGGCTTTTTGACCCGGGACCCAAGGATGAAAGAGCGCCGTAAATATGGCCTTAAGAAGGCTCGTAAAGCACCGCAATACTCAAAACGTTAAATGTGTTACA
>Ga0048257_101132_pt1 | contig 31360 bp, 34 predicted proteins | sample SubbioWold_Dec13_FD_54351 | JGI IMG/M metagenome (GOLD analysis project Ga0048257, IMG submission 54351) | Serpentinite rock and fluid subsurface biosphere microbial communities from McLaughlin Reserve, California, USA - CSWold_Dec13... | ecosystem: Environmental > Terrestrial > Deep subsurface >...
GTTTAACAGGTTGCTCAATGCCTGTGTATTAACAGATACTATCACTTACAATGAGCTTGTTGCCGTGTCTCCCTGAGGTAACTTGATACTCAGGTTATTGAATTAATTTAAAAACAGAAAAACATAGCAGAATCAGGCACATAACTTGACAGCATTAATGCGAATGTTTATAATCAAAGGAAAAACTGAAAACTGATAAAGACAATGAATGGGACGAGTAGACGGCGGCCTTAAGCGCAGCGAACCGGGGATGGTGGGAGCCCGGTGTGCGGTCGCTGTTAAAAATCACCCGGGAGTCGCAGGTGAAATTTAAGTAGCCTAGGCCGGTAATTTACCGTTATCGTCAGTCAAGCGGCCGCCGGTATCCGGCGGTTAGCGGGGTGGTACCGCGGGAATAAACTCCCGTCCTCAGGCAGGACGGGAGTTAATTTTTTTGGAGGTGTAAGAATGGAAGAAAAAGATTATGCAAAGACCCTTAATCTGCCGCAGACTGATTTTCCCATGCGCGCCAACTTGCCGCAGCGGGAGACTGAAATTCTGGCGCGCTGGCAGGAGTTGGACATTTACAAGAAGGTAAAAGAAAAAAGAAGCGGCAACCCTAAGTATATACTGCATGACGGGCCCCCCTACGCCAATGGTGATATTCATATGGGGACAGCTCTGAATAAAGTGCTCAAGGACATTATCGTCAAGCACAAGACAATGACAGGGTTTGACGCGCCTTATGTTCCCGGCTGGGACACCCATGGTCTGCCTATTGAACACCAGGTGGTAAAGACCGGTAAAGTTAAACGCCAGGATGTAACACCACTTGAATTCAGGCGGCACTGTCGTGATTACGCATTGCACTATATTGATGTGCAGCGTGGGCAGTTCAGGCGGCTTGGAGTGCGTGGCGACTGGGACAATCCCTACCTGACACTGAAGCCGGAATTTGAGGCCAGGCAGATTGAAGTTTTTGGCCAGATGGCGAACAAGGGCTATATTTATAAAGGCCTCAAACCTGTTTACTGGTGTGCCCAGTGTGAGACAGCGCTCGCCGAGGCAGAAATCGAGTATGGCGATCGTAAGTCCCCGTCAATTTATGTTAGCTTCCGTGTCAGCGATGATAAAGGGAAGCTGGGAGATTCAGATGCGGCTTTTGTCATCTGGACAACTACGCCTTGGACCATCCCTGCAAACCTTGCCATCTGCCTGCGTGCCGATTTTAGTTATGTGCGGGTGGGCACACCGCACGGAGACCTGATCCTGGCCGCCGAACTGCTGGAGAGCGTGATGAAGACGCTGAATATTGATGATTATACTGTCAAAGGCAGGTATAACGGCGCAGACCTGGAGGGTATTATCTGCCGCCATCCCCTCTATGAGCGTGATTCTCTGGTTATCCTGGGCGATCATGTAACATTGGAAGCCGGGACAGGATGTGTTCATACCGCACCGGGCCACGGGCAGGAAGACTTTGAAGTGGGCCAGCGCTACGGCCTGCCGGTTTTGGCTCCCATGGACGGCAGTGGACGTTTTACAGCAGAAGCAGGGCGTTTTGCCGGGTTGCACTATGAAGAGGGGAATAAAAAAGTGACAGAAGCGCTAAAAGATTGCGGCGCACTGCTTTCTTTTTCTTTTATCAGCCATCCCTACCCTCACTGCTGGCGCTGCAAAGACCCTGTTCTTTTCCGGGCTACTGAGCAGTGGTTTGCCTCTGTGCAGGGCTTCCGCAGGCAGGCTCTGCATGCCATCAAAGAGGTAAGATGGATACCATCATGGGGCCAGGAGCGGATACACAATATGATTGTAGACAGGCAGGATTGGTGCATTTCGCGCCAGCGTGTCTGGGGGGTGCCCATCCCCATCTTTTACTGTAATTCATGCGGTGATGCACTGATCAATGAAGAAACAGTGAAGGCTGTTGCAGAGCTGTTTTCCCGTGAAGGGTCAGATGCCTGGTTTGCACGGGAGGCCAAAGAAATACTGCCGCCGAAGACCGCCTGTGCCGGCTGTGGGCACGGTGAATTCCGTAAAGAGACCGATATCATGGATGTATGGTTCGACTCCGGTTCCACTCATGCCGCCGTCCTGGAGACGCATGAAGACCTGGTATCTCCGGCAGACCTCTACCTTGAAGGCTCGGACCAGTACCGCGGCTGGTTCCAATCATCTCTTCTGACATCGGTTGCCACACGCAACCGTGCTCCTTACCGCGCCACGCTTACCCACGGCTGGGTGGTGGACGGTGAGGGGAAAAAGATGTCCAAGTCACTGGGTAATGTGATTGCACCGGAGCAGATAATAAACCAGTATGGTGCTGATATCCTGCGCCTGTGGGTTTCTTCTTCAGATTTTAAAAGCGATGTCCGCGTCTCACAGGACATTCTCAGGCAGCTTGTGGAGGTATACCGTAAGGTCCGCAACACCATCCGTTACATGCTAGGCAACTGCCATGATTTTAACCATGCAGCTGATGCAGTGCCTTACAGTGATATGGACGAATTGGACCGCTATGTGTTGCACAGGCTGCAGGTGCTGGTGGAGAGAGTGGGCCGGGCTTACGAGGATTTCGAATATCATGTGGTCTTCCACGCCATCCACAACTTCTGCGTAGTGGAGATGTCAAATTTTTACCTCGACGTCTTAAAAGACCGACTCTACACATCTTTACCCGCCTCCTCCATGCGGCGTTCGGCCCAGACTGCCATGCATGAGATACTTGTGACGCTGGTTAAATTGATAGCGCCGGTACTCACTTTTACCGCCGAGGAAGTTTGGTCCTACCTGCCACAGCAAACAATTGAAACAGTACAGCTGGCAGAGATGCCAGTAAGCAGGGAAGATTTTAAAGACACAAAGCTGGCAGAGCGCTGGCAAAGGATGCTGGAGTACCGCGAAGTGGTGACGCGCCAACTGGAAGAGGCGCGCCGGCAAAAACAAATCAGGGCCTCACTTGGAGCAGCACTTGAGCTTTACGCCGGCAGTGAGGCACAGGCCGCCCTTCTGCCTTTTGCTCACCGTTTGGCTGAAATGTTTATCGTTTCTTCATGCACACTTTATGGTCCGGATCATCCTGACTCCCCTGAAACAGGTTTGTCTGTAGCTGTAAGTACAGCTGAAGGCGAAAAATGTGAACGCTGCTGGATGGTCCACCCGCATGTGGGCGGCGATGAAAATCACCCGACCCTCTGCCCGCGCTGCAGTGAAACAATGACATCTTTTAAGACATAATAAACAGGCACGCACTCTCAAAGGAGTGCGTGTCCGTTTATTGGTCAATTCTCTTTAGGTTATTTGTAATAAAAAAGGGGAAATTAAACTTTAGGAGGAGGAATTAAGATGGAAGGCCCCAACAACCACGAGGATTTTCTCTTAAATCGCCTCAATCACCGTGTGGCACGCCTGCTGCAGGAATTAGACAAATTTAATATTGCCGAATACATGGAGCTTTTAAATAATCCGCGACGTTTTTTCTGGGTTAATTTTCTCGGTGGAGTGGGAAGGGGCCTGGGCGCAGCGCTTGGCGCCACAGTCTTTGGTGCCTTTGTTATTTTTGTGCTGCAGCGCGTGGTTGTATTAAACCTGCCGTTAATCGGTGATTTCATTGCAGAAATTGTGCGGATCGTTCAAAGCAGAATGTAAGGTAAAGAATGGAGGGATGATATGACTAAGGATGTTTTTGCTGCCATTTTTGAGAGGCGCAGCGTGCGTTCCTTCACCCACCAGGAGGTGCCGCTGGCGACGGTGACAAGGCTGCTGGAGGCAGCTGCAGCAGCGCCCAGCGCCGGTAACGTACAGCCGTGGAAGTTCTTTGTAGTGGAGGACGCCGACACCAGAAAGGAACTGGCCCGCGCTGCTCTTAATCAAACCTGGATGGCGGATGCGCCGGTAGTGATCGTAGTCTGCGCCGATCTGGCACGGGCAGAAAAGACGTATGGTGAGCGGGGGAGGACACTTTACGCGCTTCAGGACACCGCTGCCGCTGCTCAGAATATACTGCTTGGTGCAACCGCACTCGGACTGGGTACGTGCTGGGTGGGAGCATTTAACGAGCGCATGGTGGCAGCTGTCTTTGACCTGGAAACACAGTTGCTGCGGCCGGTGGCAATGATCCCGCTCGGTCATCCGGCAAAAACGGCTAAAGCCCCTGCACGCAGGCCTGCTGAGGATATCATGTCCATAATTAAAGGAGGAAGCTGAATTGTATAAACTGGCCCGCCATAGGCTTCAGCTCGAAAAAATAAAGTCAGATTTGCTGGCGCAGACAGAGCCTGCAGAAGGGATACATAAGCATGAGTCGCTCCGTGAGGCAACGCAGGAGTTGTCCATGGTAGACAATCATCCTGCGGATACTGCCAGCGAAAATTATGAGCGCAGTAAAGACATTTCTCTGCATGAAAAAAACCTGTTGATTTTAAAAAGAGTACACGAAGCTCTGGAAAAGATAGAACAAGGCGAGTATGGAGTCTGTGAGAACTGCGGCCGGGTAATTCCCGAAGAAAGGCTCGATGCCGTACCTTATACAGAATTCTGTGTCGAGTGCAAGCGCGGCGCCGAGGGCATCGTTCACGATTACCCGCGTCCGGTGGAAGAACTGTCATTAATGTCTCCTTTTGCCCGTTCTTTTATGGATGAAAAAGATTATACCGGTTATGATGGTGAAGATGCCTAGCAGGATGTAGCCCTTTACAACAAATTGCCGCACGTTTATTACGAAGAAGTAGGGGAAGACGATGAAACAATCGGTTACGTGGAAGACACAGACAGAATATCAAACACTGATTATAAAAAACAACTTCCTGATTAGCGGCGAAGATGCTTTGGCTTAATCTCTCGCTGTAGTTGTGCCGCCACCGTTGCTATGGTAAAATGAAAAAGTAGCAACGTCGGGGAGGTTTATATGTATTTCTATCTACTAGCACTGACAGTGTTGGCAATTGACCAAATCTCCAAATATTTTGTTGTCCTGCTGATGAGCCCCAACCAGAGTATCCCGCTAATTGAAAACATATTTCATCTGACTTATGTCCAGAATTATGGCGCCGCTTTTGGTATTCTTGCTCACCGCAGAGGATTGTTTGTGATAGTATCTTTAGCTGTTGTAGTCTTAATCCTAATCTATCACCGTTCTTTACCAGACGGGCATCCCTATCTTCGTACGGCCCTGGCTCTGCAGCTTGGCGGCGCATTGGGCAACAACGTCTTTGACCGGTTACGCCTTGGTTATGTAATCGACTTTTTTGATTTTCAGGTCTGGCCTGTGTTCAATGTGGCTGATATGGCCATTGTTGTCGGTATCGGCCTATTAATTATTGAGGTGGCCCGGATGCCCAGGGAGAAAGGAAACTAAAATGTTCCCTGTTCTTTTTACCATAGGAAACTTTTCTGTCTATTCCTACGGCGTACTGTTGGCGGTTGCTTTTGGCGCCGGCGTGTTTACCCTGCTCCGCAGTGCCCGCAGGGAGGGACTGCCTGAGGAAAAACTGCTTGATATGTGTCTTTTGATAATAGTCGCGGCGCTTGTTGGCTCACGGCTTCTCTACATACTGATTGAATTGCCGGCATACATTGCCGACCCGTGGGCGGTGTTCAGTGTGCGCAGCGGCGGCCTTTCATTTCATGGCGGACTTGCTTTTGGCATTCTTACCGGGCTCTGGTATACACGCCGCCACAGGCTGCCGCAGGGAAAGATTGCAGACTTGGTTGCGCCGCCTTTGGCGCTGGGCTACGCCATTGTGCGCATAGGCTGCCTTTTTGCCGGTTGTTGTTTTGGCCGCCCGTCTGCTGTGCCCTGGGCACTTCCCTCCGCACTGCTTGACCCAACGCCACGCCATCCTACGCAAATATATGCTTTACTTTCGGCGCTTTTGATTTTTGCTGTCCTGTTGTACCGCAGGACAAGGGCACGCTTTCACGGCCAGCTTTTTCTGGAATTTATTATATACTACAGTGTCTACCGCTTTATTATTGAGTTTTATCGCGAAGTAAGCGCCTATGCCGGGTTTCTTACTCTGGGGCAGGCTGCAAGCCTTATTGCCGCGGTGGGGGCTTTTGTCGCTATCCGGCTGTGGCCGTTTGGGTTAAAAAAGTTATGAAGAAAGAATTATTTACAGTCTCAGAGGATCTGTCGGGGTTAAGGCTTGATCTTGCTGTTTCCAGATTGTCAGGGGAACTGACACGGGCAAGGGTTCAGAAGCTGCTTGCGGAGGGGCTTGTCCTTGTCAACGGTGCTGCCTGCAAGCCAAACTACCGTGTGCGCCCGGGCGACAGCATTGATATTGCAATCCCCTCTGTACGTGAGGCAAAAGCTGCTGCAGAAGAAATAGAGCTGGATATTCTGTACGAAGACAACCACATACTTGTGTTAAATAAGCAAAAAGGCCTTGTTGTGCACCCGGCAGCCGGACATAAAAGCGGCACACTGGTAAACGCCCTTCTTCACCACTGTACCGACCTTTCTGGGATAGGCGGGGAAGCAAGGCCCGGAATAGTCCACCGCCTCGATAAGGATACCTCAGGCGTACTGGTGGTGGCGAAGAATGACAGGGCTCACTTGTTACTTTCGCAGCAATTTAAAGAGCACAGTATAACCAGGGAATATGTGGCCATCGCACATGGCAGCGTGAGCAAGGCTGAGGGTGTTATCGAGGGCGCCATCGCCCGCCATCCCCGTGACAGAAAAAAAATGGCAGTGGTACCCCCTGCCAGAGGGCGTCACGCTGTGACACATTTTTTTGTTTTGGAAAGATTGGGCTCTTATACTTTCCTGCGACTGCGGCTGGAGACAGGACGCACTCACCAGATACGTGTCCACCTGGCGGCAGTGGGTCACCCGGTACTGGGAGACCCTGTCTACGGCCCCAAAAAGCCGCATATTAAGTATGCAGGACAGGCTCTTCACGCCTGTTTGCTTGGGTTTATACATCCTGCCAATGGCGAGTTCATGGAGTTTAGAAGTGAGCCCCCGCAAGATTTTCAAAATCTTTTAACTTTTCTGCGCGAAGGAGGCGGTAAAGTCAATGAGTATTAAAAAGCAGATAATGGATGCTGAAGCAATGCGGCGGGCACTGACACGCATAGCGCACGAGATTGCAGAAAAGAACAAGGGGACACAGCGATTGGTACTGGTGGGTATCAGGACAAGAGGCGTGCCTCTGGCGGAACGTATTGCCCGCAATATCAACCTGGTTGAAGGTACTGTGCCGCCTGTGGGCTTTATCGACATCACCCTCTACCGTGATGACCTTTCATTTCTGGAAGAGCAGCCCAAGGCAACAGAGACAAAAATCAATTTTCCGGTTACAGGGAGCAGGGTGATTTTGGTAGACGACGTACTCTTCACCGGCAGGACAATACGCGCGGCTATGGACGCACTGATGGACCTGGGCCGGCCTCAGTCAATACAGCTGGCTGTGCTCATTGACAGGGGCCACCGTGAGCTGCCCATCCGAGCTGACTATGTTGGTAAAAATGTGCCAACCAGCAGGCGGGAAACCATTGATGTAATTCTTGAAGAGATTGACGGTGAACCCGACCAGGTTTTGATCAAAGAAATTATGCACTAGCCTATTTGCAGTTTGCTTGAATCTCCAAAGGCAGCGCTTAAAAATTTACTGACCTTATCGACAATGCCTGTCGAAAGGCAGATATTTTTTTTGAATATTTAGAATTAACCTGCATAAAAAAACAGGAATATGTGATTTGAGAAAGAATAAGCAAAGTTATGGTTAAACCGACTGGAGGGAATATATTGCAGAAAGTAATTATTGATGAAGCGCGGTGTAAAGCATGCGGCTACTGTGTAAGTGCCTGTCCGAAAAGCCTGATTGAATTAGGGGACAGCATCAACCAGCTTGGCTATCAGCCGGCATTTTTCCTAAAAGAAAGAGAGGATGAATGTACAAGCTGTGCGCTCTGTGCACAGATGTGCCCCGATGTTTTAATTGAAGTATTTAAAGAAGAGAAAAACAAGTAGAGGAGAATCTATATGGAAGACAGAGTAATGCTTAAGGGGAGTGTAGCACTGGCCGAAGGCGCGCTGGCCGCGGGATGCCGCTATTATTTTGGCTACCCCATTACCCCTCAAAACGATATTCCTGAATACCTTTCTATGCACATGCGTGACAGGGGCGGGGTGTTTATCCAGGCTGAAAGCGAGATAGCTTCCATAAATATGCTGCTGGGAGCTGCCGCTGCAGGGGCACGTACCATGACATCCTCCTCAGGCCCAGGCATATCGCTGATGCAGGAAGGGTTGTCCTATATGGCAGGGTCGGAGCTGCCCTGTGTAGTTGTAAACATTACACGATCAGGGCCGGGCCTCGGCGGCATCAGTGCCACTCAGGGCGATTATAATCAGGCTACCTGTGGCGGAGGCCACGGTGATTATTCCCTGATAGTGCTGGCCCCATCGTCGGTTCAGGAAATGTATGACCTGGCAATTAAAGCGTTTGAACTTGCCGATAAGTACAGAAACCCGGCAATGATACTGGGAGATGCCATACTCGGCCAGATGAAGGAGCCTGTATTACTGGTAGAGCCAAAATCTTTAAGCTACGAGAAGCCTTGGGCGTTAACAGGCGCTAAGGGCAGAAAGCCACAACGGGTTAAGTCGCTATACCTGCAGGACGGTGACATGGAGGTCCACAACCTTAAGCTGGCTGCCAAATACAGGCGTCTGGCGGAGGAGGATACCATGGTGGAAGTTGATATGGACGACGGCGCCGAGATAGCAGTAGTTGCTTTTGGTTCCTGTGCCCGTATCGTAATTTCAGCTGTGGATGCTGCCAGGGAGGAAGGAATGCGTGTTGCGTATGTGAGGCCGATTACTCTTTTTCCTTTTCCGTCTGCAGCTATCCGTGATGTTTCCTCCCGGGTCGGGAAGGTCTTAACAGTAGAAATGAATACAGGACAAATGGTGAGGGACGTCCGGCTTGCAGCTGCTCCGGGCAGTGAGGTTCACCTGCTGGCCAAGCCAGGGGGCGCTCTGCCTACACCACAGCTGATCTTGGAAGAGATGAAAAAACTGCTGAGGCAAGGAGCGGAATCAAAATGAAGCAGGTATTTAAAAGGCCGGAAACACTTATCAAGACAACTAATCATTTTTGCCCGGGCTGTCATCACGGCACTGCTCACCGCCTGATTGCCGAGGCTATAGACCTTTTTCAGATTAGTGACAGCACAGTGGGTGTGGCAGGGGTGGGCTGCGGTGTTTTTCTTTATGACTATCTGGCGCTTGATGTGTGTGAGGCGCCGCATGGGCGTGCACCGGCGGTTGCCACGGGGTTAAAAAGAGTCCATCCTGAAAACATAGTATTTACTTACCAGGGTGATGGCGACCTGGCAGCCATAGGCATGTCTGAAATAATCCATACCGCCAACCGTGGCGAAAATATAACCGTAATTTTTATTAACAACTGCGTTTATGGCATGACAGGCGGGCAGATGGCGCCTACTACCCTGTCTGGACAGAAGACCACAACCTCACCGCAGGGGCGGGATTATGCTTATGACGGCTATCCAATCAGAATGACAGAAATGCTGGCTGCTCTGGATGGCGTCGCTTTTGCCGCCCGCGTTGCTGTAAACAAACCTGCCACTTTAAATAAGGCCGGACAGGCAGTAAACAAAGCGTTTGAGATGCAGATAAACAAGATGGGATTATCTTTTGTGGAAATACTCTCCGCGTGTCCGACCAACTGGGGGATGACACCATCCGAATCATTACGTCGGATAGAAGCAGAAATGATACCTTTTTACCCGCTTGGAATATTTAAGGAAAAAAAATAGCCTGACTACAGTAACGAGCCGTATGGAGGGATTAATATGTTGTATGATGTTATTATGTCCGGTTTTGGCGGACAGGGAGTACTTCTGATTGGAGATCTGCTTGCTTATGTGGCTATGCAAGAAGGAAAACAGGTAACCTGGATGCCTTCCTATGGGGTGGAGATGCGTGGAGGGGCAGCCAACTGTACAGTTGTGATTTCCGATAAAAAAGTCGGGGCGCCGCTCAGCGAGGCGCCGGCCGCGCTGGTTGCCATGTCCAATCCAGGACTGCTTAAGTTCCAGGATAGATTGCAGCCCGGCGGACTGCTGGTGGTTAACAGTTCACTGGCAGATCTGCAGCAGGTGGAACGGTCTGATGTGGATCTGCTTGGCATCCCGGCTAATGAAATAGCAGCCCGGGAGATGGGCGATCAGAAGAATGCTAATATGATTGTGCTTGGCGCATTTATTGCTAAAAGCAAGGCAGTTTCTTTTACCGAAACACTGGACTCGTTATCCGGATTTTTGCCGTCGGGACGGCAGCAGCTCGCAGGTGCGATTGCCGAAGCTCTTGAGCGCGGCAAGCTCTATGTGGAAGAAGGTTGTTGAAATACTAACAGCGCTTTTTTTGCCAAGCAGGATATCTAAAATATTATACGAATAAATATTAGTGATATCTGTTAGGGGGAGTGTGGGTTGAACGGGAGTATTACTTTTTCATGGTTGGAGAATTATCCGGACGATATAAGGCCCTGCCTGGAATACCCGGAGCAACCCCTTACTGCCTTTCTGGACAATGCGGCTGCCAGGTTTCCGAATCAGGTTGCCACAGTGTTTTTGGGCAGGAAAATGACTTATAGTATGCTGGCAGACAGTGTGGACCGCCTGGCTTCCGCCCTCGCTGTCCTGGGCGTTAAAAAGGGTGACAGGGTGGCACTGCTTCTGCCAAACTGCCCGCAGTTTATAATTTCATATTTTGCTGTCCTGCGCCTGGGCGCAGTAGTTGTACCTGTCAACCCTCTCAGCGTGGAGAGAGAGTTAAGTGAGCAACTACAGACTACAGACTGCCATGTAATTATTTGTCAGGACACCCGTTTTGAGAAAATCTCATCCATACGCAGCGAGGCCGGATTGGATACCTGCATAATCACCGGACTGCAGGACTACATGCCTTTTCTGTCTTCCTTTTATTTTAAGAAGGAGCAGCGTCGGAGAGGTAAGTTCCTTGGAATTCCGGCGGGGCGCGGAATCGTCAGTTTTATGGATCTGTTGTCTGCAAAGAATCCTGTTATACCCAAGGTGGAGATAAACCCAAAGGAAGATTTGGCTGTACTACAGTATACAGGAGGCGCCACAGGGACGCCCAAAGCTGCCATGCTCACTCATTACAATCTGATGGTCAACGCACTGCAGGTAAGAGAATGGTTTACAGGCTATGGGGAAGGCAAAGAAATTTTTTTGGGGACACTACCTTTTTCACATATATTCGGCCTTACTGTTGCCCTTAATTTTGCTGTTAATCTTGCTGCTACCATTGTTTTACTGCCCAAGTATGATGCGGAGAGTGCACTATTGTCAGTCCAGCAGTACGGGGTGACTTTTTTCCCCGGTGTTCCTTCTATGTTTGTGGCCATTAATTCATTCCGTTATGCAAGGCAGTATAATCTGTCGTCGCTTAGAGCCTGCATCAGTGGCGCGGCTGCACTGTCACCTGAAGTAGCCAAGGTTTTTGAGCAAATTACAGGCGCTTCGCTGGTGGAAGGGTACGGACTGACGGAGGCGTCTCCTGTGACACACTGCAACCTTCTTTTTGGCAGGCGAAAGCTAGGAAGCGTGGGCATTCCCCTGCCCGACACCGAATGCCGGATAGTGGACCTGGAAACAGGTGAAAGGGAGATGCCGGTGGGAATAGCCGGGGAACTTGTCATCAGGGGCCCGCAGGTAATGAAGGGGTATTTGAATATGCAGCAGGAAACTGAGGATACATTGCGCAATGGATGGCTGCATACCGGAGATATCGCCCGCCTGGATAAACTCGGCTTTACCTATATCGTAGACCGTAAGAAGGATATGATAATTGACGGCGGCTATAACATCTATCCTGATGAAATAGAGTCGGTTCTCCTGGAAATGCCGGCAGTCTCCGATGTGGCTGTAGTGGGGCTTCCCGACCGCTACCGTGGGGAAAAGATTAAAGCCTATATTGTTCTCCGTGAAGGTGAAATGCTGACAAAAGTAGAGGTTTCCACTTATTGCAAAGAGAGGCTGGCTGCCTATAAAATCCCGAAATTAATAGAGTTTCGACGTGAGCTGCCAAAGGATATGGCGGGTAAAACGCTGCGGCGTATGCTGATTGAGGAGGAGAAAAACCGCCCTGTCTTTTAGGGATTTCTATTAATTTATCCCGGAAAACCAGACATACTAACATGAGTGGGGAGGAAAGCAATGAGCCCTCGTTTTTCCACCAGCCATAGCAGTGCTCTCTATGAGCGCCTGGAAAAAGATTGTTATGAGACAGGACGTTTCCTGGAACGTATGGGGTTTAAGGCAGCGACACTGCCGCTGATGCTTCCTATTGAAATGACCAGGGACCGCAAAGGAATGTCAGGAGACCTTTCGCTAAAACATCTGGCTGTTGCCGCCGGGCTTGGTAAAATAGGCCGTAATGGACTCTTGCTGACAAAGCAGTTCGGTCCCCGGGTACGACTGGCTGCCGTTGTCACTGATGCCGAACTCATTCCCGATCACGAAATGAGCGATGAACACCCTGTGAGGGCTGTTTTGCCTGCGTGAAAGCCTGTCCGGTCAAGGCCATACGTAATGATGGTAAAGTTGAGGTATTTAAGTGCCTCCCACATGTTCAGCCATATGGGCTTGCAAACTTCAATGTCTGGCTGAATGAACTGGCACAAAAAAGTGCGGCTGAAATTCAGGCCTCGCTCTGGGATCCGCGTTGGTGGAATTTTTACCAGGCACCAGGCCTTGGTATGTACTATAATTGTTTCCGCTGCATCACAGCCTGCCCGGCATGGAATGGCAGCTAGATTGGGGGTATGGACGTGAACCTTAGGCACTGTCTCCCTGCGGGACAAGCAGAAGCTGTACTGCAAAACTTTGCCGAAGGGATAGTTATCACAAATCAAGGCGAGAGTATTCAATTCATAAATGAGCGGGCAGCGGGGATATTGGGTGTTGATATCTCCTGTGCCATGGGGCTTGTCATCGGGGATGTAGTAAGCCACGAATCTCTTCTGAAAAAAATCCGCCAGATTGTACGGGCACCTGAAACCTGGTGTCCCGGGGATATCCCTGAGACCTTTAATGTAACTGTAAACGGACAGGAACAATACTTTAAAGTTGATGTCGCACCCGTATTCAGCAAAGAAGAATTTACAGGAACCGTAACTCTCTTTACTGATATTACCCATTATAAGCGTGTGGACAGGCTGAAAGCCCAGTTTGTGGCTACCATATCGCATGAATTTCGCAATCCACTGACATCAATTATAATGGCTGTTGAACTTCTGTTGGATGAGAAGCAGACGGATTCTCCCCGGGACGCTAAGCTGCTGCTGCAGGCCATCAGGGAGGACGGTCAGCGGCTGAAGCGTCTGGTAGACAATCTGCTGGCACTGTCAAAAATTGAAGAAGGCAGAATTGCCATGGAGCTTGAAAACGTTGAAGTATCAGGAATGGTGGAGACAGCGATTGGCCCATTGCGAATGCAGCTTAAGGAAAAGGAGATTACACTGCGGCAGGAAATACCTGAAACACTGCCCGAGGTCTATGTGGATGCCACTAAGGCTACGTGGATACTGACCAATTTGGTGGGGAACGCTATTCGTTATACTCCGTATAACGGCACCATTACTGTCTCCGCCTTGCATAAGTACAACAAAGTTTATATATCAGTTAAAGACTCCGGTATCGGGATTCCCAGCAATTGTCACGAAAAAATATTTGAAAAATATGCCCAGGTCAGGAGCAATACCAATGCCGGTGGCGCCGGACTGGGGCTTGCCATTGCCAAAGAAATTGTGGAGGCGCACGGCGGCCGCATCTGGGTGGAAAGCAGATTAAACGAGGGAGCCCGCTTTACTTTTACCCTGCCTGTTAAGACAAAGGAGGAAAGACAAAATGAAACGGATACTATTGGTTGAGGATGAAAAAAATATTGTCCTGGGCGTCACTATTTGCCTGCGCAGTGCCGGTATGGAGGTGGATGTGGCCGAGGATGGAGTCGAAGCTCTGGGGAAGGTTCAGTCAAACAAGCCTGACCTGGTCCTGCTGGACCTGGTTATGCCAAGGCTTAATGGACTGGATGCTTTAAGGAGCATGAAAGAAAACGACCAAACCAAAGATATTCCGGTTATCGTGCTAAGCGCCAGAGCACAGGAAGAAGATATTCGCCTTGCCATGGATCTTGGCGCCGCCGATTATATGGCCAAACCTTTTCGCCCTGAGGAACTGCTTGCGGTTATTGAAAATGTGCTGTCCAAACAAAGCAGGTGACAGCGAAATGTGCTGCATTGGCATTGTTGGCCTGGGGCATATCGGTTCTTTACTTGCCTCTAAAATTGGCAGACATCAGCTTATAATTGTAAGCCGCAATATTGATAAATCGTGGGTGCTGGCAGGAAAAGCGGGGGCCACACTAACCAGTGATTTAAATTTATTGCGTTTTACTGACGTTGTTTTCCTTACCCTGCCGTCTGATGTGACTGCTGATATGGCTAAAAAGCTTGATTCTATTCTTAACGAGGATGCTGTGATTGTAAATCTGGCAACATCTGTGTCTTTGGATGATCTGAAAAAGGCTGTAGCACCCACCCGCCAACTTGTATCAGCGACTATTGTCGGTTCAGCACCGGGGATTGCTAAAGGCGAAAATACAGTGGTAATACTTTCTCCGTTAACGGAGCAGGCGCTGTTTAAGGTGATGCCGCTGTTTGCCGGATTTGCATCTGTGTCAGTTGGTGATGAAAACCTGGGAAAAGCTATAAACACCATTGCCGCCAGAGAGGCTATCAGGACATACGCAAAAGTGAAAGAAGAGCTGGAGCGAATTGGAGTTTGTGAAGAATTAATTCAGGTAGCACTCTCAAATGTTTGCGCCGGCACTTTACAAGCCGTAAGTAAAGGCAATCTGGGAGCTTTCGGCCAGGCAGTGCTTGAAGATATACAGCGGGAGTCAAAGTAACGCCTAAGCTCAGGCAGGATACGGATAAAGAATTGTTCCCCGGCAAAAGATAAAGCTACACGCCTATTAAACGGGGAGTGCAGCCTTTTGTATTTTGCTCTTTTTTACAGGACCGTTTTTCTCTATCTTGCCGTTTTGCTTGCTGTCCGCATCATGGGCAAACGCGAAGTTGGGGAGCTGTCCGCGTTTGACCTTGTGGTAGCTATTATGATTGCAGAGTTGGCGGCCATTGCTATGGACAAGATTGAAATGCCCCTCTACCAGGGTATTATCCCTATTTTTACCCTGGTTGGAATGGAAATCCTTCTTTCCTGGCTGAGCCTTAAAAGCCATACCATCCGCGGAATTGTAGACGGCAGTCCCAGCATAGTCATCAACAACGGTAAAATAGTGGAAAGAGAGTTGCGGAAGCTGCGCTATAACGTATCCGACCTGTTAGGACAGCTAAGACAGAATAACGTGGTCAACATTGCAGACGTACAGTTTGCGGTATTGGAGACATCGGGTGAGCTTACGGTTTTGCTGAAACCTGACAAAAGGCCGTTAACTCCTGGTGACCTGGGATTATCCATGGACTACGAAGGCCTGCCTGTACCGCTTATTTTTGACGGAAAAGTGCACAAAAAAAACCTGGATAAACTCAACTTAAACGAAGAGTGGCTGGTTGCGGAAGTGAAAAAAAAAGGCTTGGAAAAAGTGGAAGATATACTTTATGCCAGCCTGGACAGCAAAGGCCAGCTGTATATCAGTGAAAAGGACAAAAAATAAGCAGGCTGTTGAAAAACTTCGTATTACTTTGTCGCTGCGGATTCCCGACATCCGATGGCGGATGCTACAAAATCTGCATCCCCAATCTTTGTACAAAAAGTTTAACTACTGTCCTGTCCAAGTCAGCTACTTTAACTCCGCTGCGCTGGGTAGGCCTGACGTATAAAAGAATACGCCTGCGGTGTCGGAAACCCTTGCTTCGCGTCCTACTCGTTTTTGAACAGCCTGCCTATTGAGCCGAAGAAAAGTTAAGGCTAAAAAGACATACGGGGGAAGCAAAGTGAAAAAGCCGCTCTTATTTGCCAGGGAGTTGGTTGCCGGTGTGCTAAAGCCCGGCACGTTGGCTGTGGATGCCACATGCGGCAATGGCCATGACACAGTATTTATGGCGGGGCTTGTGGGTGAGACAGGAAGGGTGCTGGCAATGGATATTCAGGAAGAAGCTATCATAAAAACAGGGGAAAGGCTGGCAGCAGCCGGCCTTAGTGAGAGGGTTACCCTTATTAAAGCAAATCATGCCGGTATGTCTCAGTTCATGCAAGGAAATGTGAAGGCAGTGATGTTTAATCTTGGCTATCTGCCCGGCGGGGACCACAGCATTGTTACAAGGCCGCAAACTTCATTGGCGGCTCTTAAGGCGGCACTAAACGCATTGGAAAGCGGTGGTATGGTAACACTGGCAATCTATCGGGGCCATGCCGGAGGCAATGATGAATATACAGTGCTGAGTGAATATGCGGCTTTGCTGCCGCAGCAGGAGTTCTCAGTATTGGAATACCGCTTTATCAATCAAAGAAATGATCCGCCTTTACTGCTGGCTATCAACCGGGTTTGAGCGTGGCTTGCCGAAAGGGCAGGCAGCCAGGCGTAGGCCGCATACTCTTTTGGCCGTACTAATTCCTCTTTTAAGCACTCATTGTCCATCTATTACACTCCTGTTCATGCAAAGAATACCATTTTTAAACTGCAAAGCAAGAATTCACATATCTGGCCTTAAGAAAAATGTGACTGTAAAGAGGAAATTAGGGAAAGATGTTGAAAAATAAAGCTTACGACAAGATTAGACTGGCGGTGACGTAAGAGTGGAAGAGGTTTATGGACACATTCACCTGCCACTGCAGGAACTTGAGCGGGAACTTAAGTCGGTTCTTTGTTCAGATGAGGCTACGGTGGAAGCTGTAACGAAACATCTGCTTCTCAACGCCGGCAAGAGGGTCCGGCCAGCGCTTTTCTTCCTGTGCCTGCGCCTGTGGCGGCAGGACATAGTTTTTTTTATGCCAATCGCAGTTGCAATAGAGCTTATTCATTCAGCAACACTTGTTCACGACGATGTAGTGGATAATTCCTTGCTTCGCCGCGGACAGTCAACTATTAATGCGGGCTGGGGCAACCAGATCGCAGTACTTACCGGTGATTACCTCTTTGCCAAGGCGTTTAGTCTCCTGACAGAGTTTGGCCAGATTCGAATTATCAGTGAGATGGCGAGAGTAGTAAGCGAAATGTCAAAGGGAGAAATTCAGCAGCAGTCTGAAAGATTTTCACTATACCTTGATGAAGAAGCTTATTTAAACAGAATCTCCCAAAAGACTTCATATTTCATTACTGCCTGCTGCAGCAGTGCCGGTACTGCTGTCGGTGCGCCCGCAGAGGCCGTTGCAGCACTGCGTGGGTATGGCTACCGCATAGGCATGGCATTTCAAATTGTGGACGACCTGCTTGACTTTTCCGGCGATGAAGCTGTGACAGGCAAACCAACTGCCAGCGACCTCCGCCAGGGTGTTTTTACACTACCGGTAATCCACATGCTTAACACTTCCCCGCGTGGTGAAGAATTCAGAATCGAGCTTGGCAAAGGTGAGCCAACTGATGATTTGGTTGCAGAAATACGCCGGGAAATGGTATTATCCCAATCACTGGAATATACCAGGGACAAAGCGGTAAACTATATTAATGAGGCAGTGCAAATATTAAGATGCCTTCCCCATCGACAGGAAAGAGACGCTCTTGAACGCCTGGCATATTTTATTCTGGAGCGCAGGTATTGAAAAAATTTATTAAAAATGCTAAAAACTGAAGATAACAGTATTCATATTAGAATACATGTGTTACAATAGTAACAATATTCTCACAAGTTTAAGGAGGAGTAATGCTATGAGACGGAACGCTCCAAAGTCTGTAATCAAGCGTCTGCCTGTTTACCTTCGTATTTTGGATAATCTAATCAGGCGCGACGTAGAAATAATTTCCTCGCGCATCTTAAGCGAAGAGACCGGTTTTACGGCGGAGCAGATCCGCAAAGACCTGGCTTTTTTCGGAGCTTTCGGCACCAGGGGTACAGGCTATAACACCAGTTATCTACGGGAGAAACTGCTGAGGATTATCGGGCTTGACAAGCAAACAAACCTGATTGTTGTCGGTGCGGGACACCTTGGCAAAGCATTGACACGTTACAATATTACAAAAAACCCATATGTAAAAGTAGTAGGTATTTTTGACAATAATCCAAATGAATTAGACGCAGAAATAGAGGGCGTCAAAGTTCGTGTTATGGAAGAGTTGCCTGCTGTGGTTAAAGAACATGATGTGAAAGTTGCCATGATAACTGTACCTGCTGATGTGGCCCAGGCCGTAGTTTCGACCCTGGTGGATAATGGTATTACAGCAATCCTAAACTTTGCGCCAACAAAACTTAAAGCCCCTGATAATGTGTATGTGCACAACGCTGATCTGACTATAGAGCTGCAGAGCCTGATTTATTACTCTCTGGAGGAAGAGAAGCATAACCTTGGTTAAAAATAATCCCCTAACTCGCCGTGTTTCCCATTAACTGCAACATTGACTTTATGTTTTTATTTGTGTATACTATTAAAGTGTCAACATTGCGGAGCTGTGGTGTAGTGGCCTAACATGCCTGCCTGTCACGCAGGAGAACGCGGGTTCGACTCCCGTCAGCTCCGCCATTTTGCCGAGATAGCTCAGTAGGTAGAGCAGCGGACTGAAAATCCGCGTGTCCCCAGTTCAACTCTGGGTCTCGGCACCACGCGGAAGTAGCTCAGTGGTAGAGCATCGCCTTGCCAAGGCGAGGGTCGCGGGTTCGAATCCCGTCTTCCGCTCCATTATCAAACCTTTAAAGGCGCACCCTGTGCGCCTTAATTTATCAGTCTCCGGCTTGACTCACAGCCGCCTGATATGCTAATATGAATGTGCAAATTAATAACAAACGGGGCGACATAGCCAAGTGGTAAGGCAGAGGACTGCAAATCCTTTACCCCCGGTTCAAATCCGGGTGTCGCCTCCATTTTTATTTTACACCATACTGCCGGAGTGGCGGAACAGGCAGACGCAAGGGACTTAAAATCCCTCGGCCCGCAAGGCCGTACCGGTTCGATTCCGGTCTCCGGCACCATTCGAAATCATAACTTTGTTTTCGGAAGAGGGCGAAGTGCCTTCTTCTTTGTTTTTCAAAACTTTTAGCTTATCTGTGTTATCTGCCGGGTTTGGCCAAAAATATATTTTAATCTCCCCTGTATCTGAGTAGAAGTGCAGTTGGCGGATAAAATACCTAACGACGGCTATGCGCCGCTCTTTATTAGTTACACATGGATCTTTAAGAAGCTGTCTAGAGAGTTCACCCTATCTATGATATCATTCTCACTAATCCGCGGGACAACGCCGTGCTCTTTTTTTATATCGGTTAGTTCTATATGCAGCTCAGTCTTTTCTTTTTGTAGGCTTTCAATCCGTTGCAACAACGCGGCTACCGCTTCACGTGCACCGCCCTGTTCAATGGCGGACATGATATTATTAATAGATTTATCCAGAGTTTGGATGGATTTTAAAATATGTTTTTCCGCTTTAGCTTCATCTCGAATGATCTTCATAATAAAACCGTTTGCTTCTTCTGCCATGGCTTTGATATTAGCCAGTGAAAACGTTTTTTCAATGCTTTTAGTACACTGGATTCCAGTTTATCTTTTTCAATATATAATCCTTTGTCACAACCGGCTTTCCCCTTGTTTTTATATGCAGAGCACACGTAATAGTATCTGGTAGCAACTTGGTTACCGTTAATCGGACCGCCACAATGCATGCAGACAAACATCGGCTCCCCGAGACTGTTCTCTCCAGAAAAAAGATAATGGCTGTTTTCCGCCCGGACGTTATGTTTTTTCTTTTTTTTGTTCCTCAGCAATATTCGGGAGGCACGGATGGCCACATTCCCGGCTCGACTCGCTGCCAGCGCGATAGGTCACATAACCTTTGATGAGAAGTTAACAGGAAAGCGTAGTGCGGGAAATCCGCATGCTGCGTTTGACGAGGCGGGGGCTGGAAACGGGCTGCACAGTACCGCGCCAGACCTCGACCCTACCTGAGATAGCCTCGAAGTGAAATTCCTCGGTGCGACTCACCTCTTAAATTCCTTATCTTATAGGTTCACTATGCTATATTAAATTTTTATGATAAAATAATTTAAGATTATTCTAATAACTCTCCTGTTATAGAATTTAAATAAATTCAAAAAGAATAGGACAAGACTATGGACATTTTTTCGGTCAGAATGATAGTAATTTATTTTCTTTATGGTTTGTCTTTTTTTACAATGGCCTTTGCAATTATTTTCCAGGCTCGAAAAAACAGCAGCTTTATCCTGGCTAAATCGGTCTGGTTTTTGTCCGGATTTGGTTTGTTTCAGGCATTTGCAGAATGGGCTAAAGTCGCTAAAATACTCCAATTATATGGAATCAATTTGCTGAGTATTCCCCTTCTACACTTCATTGATTCAGTAACAATAGTCATCTCTTTTATTTTCCTGTTTTTATTCGGCATTCACCTGCTGGTGGATTCCACTGGAACACATAAACATTATAAATTCATCCCCTTGGTGTTGGCAGTAATCTGGAGTATCAAGTTTATAATTACAGACCTGATCATTTTCCCAACGGAAAATTTTCAGGCCTGGACTGCCAACAGCATTGCACTGGCAAGATATTTAATCGCCTTTCCGGGAGCTTTGTTGGTAAGTGTCGGGTTATTGCTCCAGGTTCCCCAACTTAAAAGATTGGAATTAAAGTCCGCATATTATAATTGCCGGGCTGCCGCTGTTGTATTTGCCGCTTACGGTTTTTTCTCCGGGTTATTGCCCTTTCCAACGCGCTTCTGGCCGGGAAATGTTTTAAATACAGCAACTTTTCTACAGGTAACCGGCTTGCCGGTACAGGTTTTCAGGGTAGTTCTCGGAATTCTAATGGCCTATACGATCATCAAGACAATTAATATTTTTCATGTAGAACAGCAAAAACGTATTGAGGATGCCGATAGGATCCGGACAGTAATGGAAGAGCGGGAACGCTTCTCCAGGGACTTGCACGACGGTATTATCCAGTCGGTTTACGGAGCAAGGATGTTGTTAAATCTAAGTCAAAGCATGTTTAGAAAGAATGAAAAAATGCAAGCCAGCGAAAGGCTCGATGAGGTTAAGGAAATGCTTGACAACACAGTTGATGAACTTAGAGTTTTTATGAAAGATTTGCACAGAGACACAGATAAAGAGGAAAGTTTGCAACAAACACTAACAAAACTAATCAGTGATTTGCGCCGTTTATCGGTAATATCTATTAACCTAAAAAATAACATTGAAGGTGATGTTTATTTAAGCCAAAAACAACAAACCTATGTATTTTATATAGTCAAAGAGGCATTGTTTAATGTTATAAAACATGCTCATGCCAATAAATGCTCAATAACACTGGAAAGAAAAGATAATAGTATAATCATAAAAGTAACAGATGATGGAATAGGCTATAACTTACAGCATTACCTTAACAGCGGATGTACAGAAAACAAAGGCCTGTTAAACATGAAATTCAGAGCCCAGCAGTTAGGATGCACGCTAACGATAAACACCGGAGAGGGAAAGGGAACAGAGGTTGTCCTGCACATCCCCACAGACGTTATGCAATCCAGTGCATGACCCAACGTACTCATTAGGCTAATAATGCGAATGCGACGAGAAGCGGCTTCTTCTCGAAAGATTAGTGCAGACTTACGTCTGATGTCTCAGTAGTAGAGACATTCCCATCCGCATCAACACGGAATAAAACGAAAAGCAAGGTTTCAAAAGAGAGGTAACAGATGCGAAATACTTCAAATTATAGGAAGTCCGGCGGTTACACTGCAAAGTTGGTGTTCCCATTAATGTATACAGGTTGGCCATTCAGGTGCCTGTGATCCTTGGGGCCATCCCCCTAATTTGGGGGCTAGTGACGGGAAACATGTTAGTTTATGTGTTTGGCATACTTACATCTGTTAGCGGTTATGGGGATATTTTGGTTTTATGGGTATTGAAGGATACATCAGCGGATTTAGTTGTGAAGGTCACTCGGAGAAGCTGGGATGTGTTGTGGTTAGGAGTGAATAGGTATAGAAGGCATGTTTGATCATACAGGAACCTCGTTTAGGAGTTAATCCCCTTACCCTATTTACGACAATTCTAGGGATTAAATTCAATAGTTTCTGCAAGTTCATCTACAGGGGGTTAAAAGAAAGAATTAAAGAGGAATTTAGAGGAGGGCAGGGGACCGGATCATTAGCAATAAAACACACAGTTGTAAGCGATTTTTCTAAATGGCGTTATTCTTACGTAATTGTAAAAAATCGTAGTAATCCCGACCAAGTAGATTTGAATTTAGATTATCATGAACTAGGTCGTTGTCTTGAAAGAGCCTGGAGATTAGATTATGGGTGGCCCATCCTTTGTAGGTCTTAACTTAGGGAGCCGGTGAAAGTCAATTTGCCTGCAAAACAATAGGTAATTGATAGATATAAATCATACCAAATGTCAAACAGGTTACTAACCCAAACAAACCTTACAACACCCCCACCCCGCTGGCCCCCTCAGACCAGTCGCTTTGTTCATAAGCTCCTCCAGGTTATCAGAGCAGATTTTCTCTACATTAGTCCTGACGCCTTCATCGGCAGGCCTGTGAAGGTGTCTGCAGGAAGCATTATGTATTATATTATATTTGGGATCCCTGCCACCAAGGTGATTAAAAACAAAGCCTTCCGGGTTTTCTTCGAGCCAGGACTGATAGCCTGGTTCATCATGCTTGAATATTCTTATCACTATGTTCGCCTCCTTACAGCCCGTGACACGTGTGACATGTCATGTCAGCAATATTGATAATGTTGGTGTTGTTTTTCTTTATAACCTGAATTCCGCTAACTTTTAGCGTAGACACAGTTTATTTAACACTATCCACGATATCACTAACTGCGTTAAACGCCGACAGAATCTGTTTTTGCTTCTTGGTCAGGGCCTTTATGAAGCGGTATCCCCCCTGACTTGAAAGGATGGTGATGTTGGATAACTGGCTAAATACCTTCTTCATGGACGTTGAGTTATCTGTCAGATAGTTTGAGAGCCTATTCAATAAATAGGAACGTATTACACAGGCAATGAATGTCACAAACGTTTTGCCTTCGGTTGTCTCCTCAGTATGTGTTCGGACGCGGCGGCCCTCCATGTACACCTTGATCTGGGCGAACAGCTTCTCATCCGCGTCTTTCGCACGGTAATAATCAAGGATATCCGATGGTGAGGATTCCATATCCGTCGAAAAAAGCAGGAAATACCCTTTGCTTTCCCTCATTTTCTCGACTTTGTCCGTGTCGACGGCATAGTCAAACCCGTTGTCTTGTTCATGCTTTGTCAGAATAAAGTAGGGCGTATAACGCTTCAACTTGCTTTTGGGATAACGCACCAGGGCCGCAAGTTCCGCCTTCAGTTTGTTGATATGGTTGGACATCTCCAGGCACTGGTTGATGTGATTGTATGAATCATAGTAAATCAAGGCCCTACCGGGGACGCCGTATATTTCAGCGTTCACGGTCACGCAATAGATAGGATGCCGTGTCAATTCATTTTTGTATTGTTCAATATCCGTCCCATGGGCGGCGAGGATCTTCTCCGACTCCTTCAGGTAGAGCGGCATTCCTACCGTAAACGCATCGCAGAAGCCTTGAAGGCCCGTGAGGCATTCTGCACTCCAAAACCCCCCATCAAGAATCATCTTGACACGCTGAATGCCTACAGCCTTCGCGTTGGCCAACACATAGGAGAGATTCGTCCTGTCCGTCAGACTGCCATTGTATCGATTATAATAGAGCGGCGTTTTCGTGACCTCATCACAGAACATGCCTAGATTGTACTGGGACAACCCGTCCCCATCACGGTTATAGCCACGTTCAACCGCAGGCATCTCTTGGGAATAAGACGAGATAGAGGTCACATCATAACAAACACTGCCGCTGTCCAATGCCACTTTTACCCAGGACTTGAAGAATTCATTCTGCCGCGTGAGCGTTAACGATGCGAAGATCTTGCTGCAGGCCTGGGACGTGAGCAAGCGCTTAACCCCTGGGAAGTAATTTCTCTGTTGCCAATCGTCAATACCATCCATAGCATTTCCTTCCAGAATGATATAGGCGGCCATCATAACGATATCCATGGCCTGCCCGCCGAACACCTGAGAAAGACAATCAAACAAACCGGAGTCACGACAGGCCTTGAGGACGAGGTAGGAGTAGCCGTAATCCCAAAAGGAAACATCAGGCAGGGAAGGTTCCAGGTGGTACATCTTATAGTAGTTGCTGTTTGGATACATCTTGCCGGAGTCCGGATCAAATTTGCCGATTGCTTTCGCCTTGTTCCGCGTATTACCGTCGGAATTTCGAAAATACTTCACATATTTGTAGACGTATTTTTCACCTTTCGCGCCGGCGGACTTCATGTGAACACCTTTATCGTCGGGGATATTTACGAGACATTTTCCATATGTAGACATTTCACCACCCCCTGTATACACTAATTATAGCGTATACAGGAAGAAGATTCAACAACAAAATTACAAAAAAATGTACCCTGAATAGGCTTGAAACACAGACAATTTCAAGTGTTTGAGATCAATTTCAGTAAAACGGTTGTCTACGCTAATTTTCTGTGGGAATTCAGGTTATAAGAGAGATTAGCAGAACAGGTGTCATGAAGTGTCAAAGTGTCATGACATACGTTCACTACAATCTTATATGAATATTTCGTTTCTGTAGAGCAACCTTCTCGCTGAATCAGAGCATCTGTCACGGTTAAATTGAGCACCCTTCACGATTTGCCAGGACAGTGTGAGGGTTATTGTATTGTTACCTGAGGAAGTGCCGTAGGAACAGCACATCCCCAGGTTGATACAAGCTTCTGTTAAAAATCGAAATATCTGGCTGGAATTTCAATGCCATGTTTTTTAAGGATGCCTTTAAGAATCTCGTTTTCTGCTTGCAGTTCGCCCATGTTTTTTAGAGTCACCTGATGTGCACACAAGAGCTCACTAAAAAGCTCATGCAGTTCTTCATTGCGTTCTTTGTAGTTCTTCATTTTCATCAGTCGGCACATCCCGACTGATTGGATTTTAAACCGTAGCGCTCACGCATCGATATTTTTCCATCGATGAAAATTTCGAAGGAGTTATGTTTGATGCGGTCAATGATGGCTTCCGATACGGTTCCGTCTTCTGCGGTGCCAATACGATCATACCAGCCGCGTGGATCAAACTGTGTGCAAAATATCATGGAGCCCCCTCTGGTTCGTGCTTCAACAATTTCGAACAGCTCCATGGCCTGGTCGGTTGACAGTGGTTTTAGGAGCCACTCGTCAAGAATTAATAGATCCACTTTCTGGTATGCTTTAATTAACTTCTTGTAAGTATCTTCTCCTTTTGCAATGATAAGATCATTCAAAAGCTCCGGGAGTCGGATATAGCGGACTTTTAGAAAGTTTCTGCAAGCCGCAATGCCCAGGGCACAGGCAATATAGGTTTTGCCGTTTCCCGAAGCACCTTTCAGCAAGATATGGTGGCCGTCACGAATATAGCGGCAAGTAGAAAGCTGAAGCATCTGTGATTTATCCAGCTTACGATCTGCCTGGTATTCGATGTTCTCGACGCATGCATCCGGAGAACGAAATGCCGCCGCCTTAATCAACTTTTGCAGTTTGCTTGTGCGCCGTTTCTGGTATTCGGCATCCACAAGCATACCAAACCGGTCGTTAAATGACAGTGTCTCGTAAGAGTGCTCACCATTCTGTGATTTAAATGCATCGGCCATGGCTCCAAGACGCATCGTGTGCAGCTTGTCAATGGTAGGCTGGTTAATCATTGGAATCCCCCTTTCCAAAGTACGCTGCACCTCTTGTGAAGCCAAATTGCCCACTTGGTTTGGCAGCCTGGGGGGGCTTGTCCGGTTTAACGCGATCCTGTCCCGTCTTGAGAATCATTTGGATGTTCTTTAGACTCGGGCTTGGGGTGTAAGCAAGCACTCTGCTGCAGGCATCTTCGATGCGCTCAATCGAGTATCTGTCTGCTAACTTCATCAGTGTCTTGCATGAAGGGTAGGACTGTTTTTCAACTTTGGTGGCAGCCAACAACACTTTCATGACGGTTTCGGTGGACTTGCCGATTCCACCAGCCCATTCAAGGAAGTTGGTGGAGGTATAGGCAAGATACTGTCTGTGGTTTTCTGGCATGTGTTCCGGCAGTATGACCGGTTCACAGATGCCAAATCTCCTGACATGTGAGGCGATCCGATTGTTATGAAAAAACACCTCTATCGCTTTGCTGGTGTAGCGAATGTCTACTTCCTTACCAATAAAAACATAGGGTACTGAATACTTGATTTTATCCACAGGTATGAGATAATCGGGCTGTATGGTTGCGGTTGACCAGACGGCAATCTCATACGTGGAAGCAGGCAGCGGCAGGAGGTAGGATTGTTCATCCTCTTCAAATGCAGAAAGCCTGCTTCCGTTCTTTTTCTGGAATGGCTTCTCATTGAATTCCGCCAGTTTCTCTTTAATAGCAAGATTCAGTTCATGAAAGGAAAAGAACTTCCTGTTACGAAGCGCTGCAATGATCCACGTGGAGATAACGCCAACAGTGCCTTCTGCGGATGATTTATCGCGTGGTGAGTCCGGTCGCGCAGGGATGACTGCCGTCCCATAATGTTCAGCCATTTCCTGATAAATCCGGTTCAGAACAACTTCGCTACGCGAATGACTGATCACACCGGTTTTAAGGTTGTCCGGATTATACCGAATTCGGTATAATCCGGATTATGCCGCAGAAATGATTATCGGTGATGCATACAGCAAAGCCGTATAATGACGGCTTCATATTTAAAAAGTGCGGAATAATTTTTCACATCCTGGATAGACTTAATGCTGAAACATTACGGACGGATGTGAAACATGCCTCGATTAACTGATTGTATAAATCTTTCGAATGAATTAAAACGGGTTCCAATCACGGATCTGATTATGAAGGCAAAGTCGCTGGTGAAAGCAAAGAGATACTCCCAGAGTACAATATGGCACTACAATGAAAGATTCAATGATCTCCAACATAGCGCGTCCCTATTTAACACAGAAAAACTCTCGGAAAAATTTATTGCTCAGTATATTGAAGAAGGAATGCAAAGGAGTCCTAAACTTGCTCGTAGCAATGTCCAAAGAAAAGCGCTTCTTAACTTGCTCGCGGCAGCCGTCAACACTACTCCTGTTTTCACTAACGAAAAAGATGCTGATAAAATCCAAATCAAGTTTCTTCGAGAAAGTCTAAATACTTATGAGCAGTATCTCAGAGAACAAGAAAAAAGAAAGGAAACGATAAAATCATATCTTCAGATAGCGACAAAATTTCTACTTTATCTGGATAAAACTAAAAAAAGCAATCTCTCTAAAGTCACGGCAATTGATATCCGGGAATTCATTACTGATTTAGGCACCAAATGGTCGCCAAGAAGCATGCGGATTGTGCCGTCGCAACTCAAAACCTACCTGAAATTTGCGGGGTTCCCTGTTGACGCTATACTTTTCTCGAGCTTTCGCACCCCCCGCAAGAGCAAACCGATCCGTGCTATGAGTTTTGAAAATGTAGAAGCTCTTTGGAAATATGTTGAGGGCGATGATAGGGATTTAAGATCAAAAGCGATAGTGACAATACTGCTTGCGACAGGCATGAGGCCGGTTGACATTACCGAACTTAAACTGGATGATATTAACTGGAACAATGACAACATCGGCTTTATTCAAAGCAAAACAGGTGAGGGCATGAATATTGAACTCTTTCCTGTGATGGGTTCAGCGATTATCAGATATATTACCGAACAACGCCCTAAAGGAACAGGATCGAAATTAATTTTTCTTACAAAAAAGGCTCCATACCGCGGACTCACTCCATCCAATTGTAATCATATTTTAAAAGTTGCCTTAGAAAAAGTCGGCGCCACCTTTGCCTCAGACGGACTTCATTGCCCGAGAGCAGTCAGGCGCAGTTTAGTATCAAGAATGATTGCAAAAGGTGTCCCTGTACAAAAGGCCGCCGTGGCTATCGGGCATGTCGATGATAAATCTGTTGATTTGTATGCCGAACTGGATGTGAAAAAGATGAGTTCTATCTGTCTGCCTATACCGAATCCTATGAAAGAATGGTTGTTGACCTAATGGCTGACAAAAGCCAACAAGATAGGCTTCTCGGCCCCTTAACTAAAGAAATCGAGGAATTTATTGATTTCAAGCGACAATCAGGCTCCCGGTATACAAGTTCTGAGTTTGCCCTAAAAGCCTTTGATAGATTTTGTGCTGCGGTGGGAAACCAAGCCTTGACTCCCCAGCAATTAGCTGAGGCCTGGGTAAAGCCAGGTGATGATAAACCGAAATATGATGGTGGTTGCTGTGTCAGGCAACTCGGGCAGTACCTTACCGCGCAGGGGCACCCCAAAGCATTTACTGTACTCAGCGCTAAAGGAAACGCTCCCAGGCTGCTTGGTATAAATTCTGGTCCTTTTGTCAGGGAAATCAAGGAGTTTGTTGATCAAAAAAGATCAGCGGGTCGAAAATATATTTCCGAGGAGTACTGTCTAAAAACCTTCGATAAATTTTGCGCCATGAAGGAGAATGAATTTTTGACTCCCCAGCAGTTGGCAGACGCCTGGCGCGAGAAGGCTAGAGAAAAAAACACTGCTAATATTGGCATGATCAGAGAATTAGGCATTTACCTCACCATGCAGGGTAGTACGAAATCTTTTGTGGTTCCTTACGCAAGTGGAGATATGCCAAAACCGGCATTTACTGGGTATACAGGTTCGTTTGCGGAAGAAATCGTATCGTTTCTTAAAACGAAAAGATCTGCCGGTTTGAAGTACAGACATGAGGAGTTTCGTCTAAAGGACTTCGATAAATTTTGTAATGAGCAATCTAATTTGAAATTATCTCCGCAGCAACTGGCTGACGCGTTTATACATTTCCAAGAGGAATGCGGTTATTACAAGAGCAGAAGAAGTGCCTCCGTTATTAAAGCATTCGGTAACTATCTTACTGATAATGGTTGTTCAAACGCTTTTACTATCATTGATAAAAATTTCGTTGCTGGCCCATACGCGGAGGAGATATCGGCTTTTGTGGCCTTCAAAAAATCTTGTGGATTTAAGTATCTTAATTCCGCTTACCATCTGAGATCTTTCGATGTGTTTTGCGCCTCGAAAGAAAACGAATCTCTGACCCCTCAACAGTTGAGTGATAAATGGGTCCTAAAAAGAGACAATGAGCATCCTAATACACGCGCTGGCCGGGTAGACCCAGTCAGAGTTTTCGGCAGATATCTTGCAAGCATTGGACATCCCAAAGTTTTTATGATTGCGGCTGATGCTGCGCAAAGGAGGACTCCTAAGCCTCCATATCTGTTTTCAGAAGACGATATTGATAGATTTTTTGGCGCGTGCGCTGAATTGAAGCCGGATGAAAAAGAACCATCCATGCACATCGTTCTTCCGGCGGCGTTTTTGTTTATGCACTGTATGGGTGTCAGGATCTGTGAATTAAAAATATTGATGGAGAATGTGAATCTTGAAACCGGGGAAGTCATCATTACAGACACCAAGACCGGTGAACGGACTGTGTATATGAGCGAGGAGTTATCTGAACTTCTTTTCAAATACAGTTTAGTGATCGAAAAGATTTTTCCCCGTCACAAGTACCTATTCCCCGCGTCCGTAAGCCGATCACGTAACGACTTTGCCAAACACTTCAGGGAAATATGGAGGTCCAATGTCCCTGCCGTGGAGCATGGGGTGCCCAGGTTATACGATTTACGTCACCATCTTCTATATCGAAATGTGGAATTGTGTATGCGGAACGGTGACGATGTGAATGTGCTGCGGCCATATTTAATGAGACATATGGGGCATAAGTTGCCGGAGAGTTTCCAATATTACTTCCATCTATCACCACCAATTCGAAAGGAGGTATCCCAGATCAAAAAGGGCTTGGACTGGATGATACCTGACGTTTCGGGGGTTCCATATGAGTAAAAGAAAACAAGACGCTGACGTAAATGAGTTTTGGTCATTAGCCCGATCATTTCTTAAAGTGTATTTACCAAATGCGCGAGAAGTCTCCCAGAATACTGTAAAAGCCTACAAACAGGCACTGGAGACTTTAATCAAATATCTTGAGGATTCTGGATTTACCAGAGACACTATCACGATTGGAACGTTTACGCCCGCGTGTATTGAAGGTTTTATGGTTTGGATGTCTAAAGAACAAAATTGCAAACCGCGAACCTGTAACTTAAGGCTTTCCGCGATTAAGACATTTCTTCGTTATTGTGGTCGTCATGTAATCACCAATGAATCGATCAGCCGCGAAGTACTCGAGCTTCCAATGAAAAAGGTTCGAAAAGAAAAGGTTGAATACATGTCCAATAAAGCTGCGGCTGCTATTATGAATGCTCCAGACAACAGGAGAGTTATGGGCAGACGAAACAAAGCCATTCTATCGCTGCTCTATGATAGCGCCGCCAGAGTTCAGGAACTCGTAGATATCAAGGTGGACGATCTGTATTTAAACGAGAAAGCCAGTGCGAACGGTGAGTCATTTGTTACTCTGCGCGGAAAAGGCGATAAGTTGCGGAACGTTAATTTGTCGCCCAAGACTGCTAAACTCATTCAATCATACTTGAAAGAGTTTCACCCCGGGGAGAATCGGGGCGCGCCGCTGTTTTATACAAAGAGGGCCGGTTCGCTGTGGCCACTGTCTGTAGACTCTGTTAGTAGAATTTTAAAGGAAAACGCGGATAAAGCTCGTTTGCGTGTTCCAGGCATTCCGGAAAGAATCCATTGTCACTTGGTCAGGAAGAGCCGGGCTATGCACTTATATATAGCAGGTGTACCTTTGCCTGCGATCATGGAATTACTGGGACACGCAAGCATGAATACCACATCCGGATTCTATGCCTTTGTCACATGGGAAATGGTGAGCGAAGCGATGAAGAAGGCGAATGAAGGTCACTTGGAAGGTGAAATGTTATGGAAGGATCCTAATGTCCAAAAAAAATTGTATACTTTGGATTAAAAATTATTCCGCACTTTTTAAATATGAAGCCGTCATTATACGGCTTTGCTGTATGCATCACCGATAATCATTTCTGCGGCATAATCCGGATTATACCGAATTCGGTATAATCCGGATAATCTTAAAACCGGGATTACAAAACACACACGAAGTGAAGTTACGATTAACAAGACCTATCAGGAATTGGC
>Ga0048257_100341_pt1 | contig 29340 bp, 28 predicted proteins | sample SubbioWold_Dec13_FD_54351 | JGI IMG/M metagenome (GOLD analysis project Ga0048257, IMG submission 54351) | Serpentinite rock and fluid subsurface biosphere microbial communities from McLaughlin Reserve, California, USA - CSWold_Dec13... | ecosystem: Environmental > Terrestrial > Deep subsurface >...
TGCTTGTCGAAAAGAGGAGAAGAGAGATGTCCGAGATCAAGATTTTGCTTACCGAAGAAGAGATGCCTACAGCCTGGTACAACGTTCAGGCGGACATGCCCAATCCCATGAAGCCCCCGCTGCACCCGGGAACCCACCAGCCGGTTACCCCTGAGGACCTCATGCCGATCTTTCCAATGGAATTGATCAAGCAAGAAGCCACGACGGAACGGTGGGTCGAGATTCCGGATGAGGTCAGAGAGATCCTGCGCATTTGGAGACCGTCCCCGCTAATCCGGGCAACCCGTCTGGAGAAGGCACTGGACACCCCCGCGCGGATTTACTTCAAGAATGAAGGTGTGAGTCCGGCCGGCAGCCACAAATTGAACACCGCCGTGCCGCAGGCTTACTATAATAAACAGGCGGGTATCAAAAGACTGGCCACCGAGACCGGTGCCGGCCAGTGGGGAAGCGCACTGTCTATGGCCTGCAACTTCTTTGGTATGGAATGCACCGTCTACATGGTTAAGGTCAGCTACCACCAGAAGCCTTACCGCCGCTCCCTGATGCAGATGTTTGACGGCGAGGTGATCGCAAGCCCAAGCAACCGCACCAATTCTGGACGCCAGGTGCTAGAGGCCGATCCGGACTCCCAGGGTAGCCTGGGGATCGCCATCAGTGAGGCCGTCGAGGACGCCGCCACCCGTGAGGATACAAATTATGCTTTGGGCAGTGTGCTTAATCACGTGCTCCTGCACCAGACCGTCACCGGCTTGGAGACCAAAGCTCAGCTGGCCAAGGCTGGGGAACAGGCGGACGTGATTATCGGCTGCTGCGGCGGTGGGAGCAACTTCGGTGGTTTCGCTTTCCCGTTCCTGCAGGACCGTTTCGCCGGTACCGCGAATCCGAAATTCATCGCTGTCGAGCCGACCAGCTGCCCGACCCTGACCAGAGGTAAACTAGCCTATGACTTCGGGGATGTGGCCGGTCTGACTCCGCTGATTTACATGTACACGCTCGGCTCGAGCTTCATGCCCCCGGGTATCCACGCCGGTGGTCTGCGTTACCACGGCGATGCGCCACTCTTATGCCATATGGTTGCGGAAGGCTACATCGAGCCCAGAGGCGTGAACCAGACTAAGGTCTTCGAGTCCGCGATGCTGTTTGCCAAAAGCGAAGGCATGGTTCCGGCTCCGGAATCCGCGCACGCCATCGCCGCTGCCATCGATGAGGCCATCGCCTGCCGGGAAGCCGGGGAAGCGAAGACGATTGTCTTTAACCTGAGCGGACACGGCCATTTCGACTTGGCTGCTTACGACGTATTCCTCAGCAACCAGATGGAGGATTTCCCGCTGCCCGAGGAAGATCTGAAGAGAGCCCTAGCTTCCCTCCCCAACGTGTAGGGAGGGGTATTACGGAGGTTTTGATGCGGTTTACAGGAACAATGAAGGTGAACGCGGCGGGGAACCTGGAAATCGGCGGCTGTGATACGGTCAAGCTGGCTGAAAGTTTCGGGACACCTCTGTACGTAATGGATGAAGAGTATCTCCGCTCCAACTGTCGCTCTTACTATGCGGCTTTCAATAAGCATGGAGCGGACGCGATATACGCCGGTAAATCGCTCTTGACCCTAGCCATTTGCCGGATAGTTGATGAGGAGGGTCTAAGCCTGGACGTAGTTTCCGGAGGGGAACTGTACACCGCGCTCCAGGCTGGATTCCCGATGGATCGTGTTTACTTCCACGGCAACAACAAGTCCGCGGACGAAATCCGGATGGCGCTGGCTGCCGGTGTCCACCGCTTCGTGGTGGACAGCTTTGATGAGATCGACCTGCTGGATACTCTGGCGCGTGAGGCGGGGGCAACGGCTAATGTGCTGCTGCGCCTTACCCCGGGGATCGAGGCCCATACCCATGATTACATCCGGACCGGACAGATCGATTCCAAGTTCGGTTTTGTGATCCCGAACGGGCAGGCGCGGGAGGCCGTCAACAGCGTCCTGGCCCGTGAGAACCTTGCGCTCCGTGGATTGCACTGCCACATCGGATCGCAGATATTCGATCTGGAGCCCTTCTGGGACGCCGCCCAGATCCTGCTTGGTACTGCGCGGCAGGCCCGGGATGAGCACGGCTGGGTGTGTGAGGAAATCGACCTCGGTGGCGGGCTCGGCATTCACTACACGGAGGGCGACGATCCGCCGTCGGTCACAGACCTGGCCGGAACGGTGATTAGAACGGTTCAGGATACGGCGACCCGCTTTTCCCTGCCCACTCCAAAAGTATTGGTCGAACCTGGCCGGTCCATATCCGGGCCGGCCGGGACGACCCTTTATACTGTGGGCACAGTCAAGACTATCCCGGATGTACGGATCTACGTATCCGTGGACGGTGGAATGGGCGATAACCCGCGCCCGGCGCTCTACGGTTCCGTGTACGAGTGCTGCCTTGCCAACCGCCCGCTAGAGGAGGCCGACGCGAAGGTGTCCATCGCGGGCCGGTACTGTGAGTCCGGGGACATGCTGATCTGGGATGCCGACCTGCCGCTGCCACGGGTGGGGGATGTTCTGGCGGTGTCCGCTACGGGTGCCTATAACTATACAATGGCTATGAACTACAACCGTTTTCCCCGTCCGGCCATGATCCTGGTCCGGGACGGCGAGGCGGAACTGATTGTTCGCCGCGAGAGCTATGCAGACCTGATCCGGAATGACGTCATCCCGGCGCGGCTGCGTAAGCCGCGTGATTAGAAGAAGTGTGAACCTGATGGTGATATGACCGTGAAGGTGATAACCACTCATACGAATACCGATTTTGACGGGCTGGCCGCACTGGTGGCCGCCCAGAAGTTATACCCGGACGCCGAGTTGGTGCTTCCGGGTAAACTGGCGCGCAATGTCGAGGAGTTTGTAGCGCTGCACCGCGATGTGCTCGAACTCAAGAAGCCGAACGAGGTTGACCTGGACCAGGTCAGCCTTTTGGTAGTGGTGGACACTAGGTCCCCAAAGCGCATCGGCAAGGTGGCGGAGGTTCTGAAGAACCGGCGCCTCCAGGTTCACCTATACGACCACCACCCGGATGCCGAAGGCGACTTGGTCGGAACCCAAACCGTGGTGGAGCACGTCGGGGCGGTGACCACTCTGCTGGTGGAGGAGATCAAACGCCGCTTCATCACCCTCACCCCCTTCGAGGCCACGGTTTTGGCGCTGGGCATTTACGAGGATACTGGCTGTATGGTCTATCCGAGCACCACGGAACGGGACGCCGAGTCCGTGGCCTTTCTGCTCGCCCAGGGGGCGAACCTGGGCGTGGTCGCCGACTTTCTCGGGCGTCCGTTAACCGATGAACAGAAAACCCTGCTCCGCAGTCTGCTCCTATCCGCCGAACGGCACGTGATCAACGGTGCCCGGATCCTGGTAGCGGTCTCCCGCACGGAGGAATTCATCGGAGGCCTGGCCCTCCTGACCCACAAACTGGCTGAGATTGAACAGTTGGACGCCGTCTTCTGCGTGGTGTTTATGGAGGATCGCATCCACATTGTCAGCCGGAGTACCCTGCCTGAAGTAAACACGCGAGACATCCTGGCCGTCTTCGGCGGGGGGGGACACCATGCCGCCGCTTCGGCCACCGTGAAGAGCACGGAACTGGAAGAAGTCACGGCGTCCCTGCTGTCTGTAATCAAGGAAAAGGTTTTGCCGCCGCTGGCTGCGGTGGACATAATGACCTCGCCGGTGAAAAGCGTGCGGCCCGAAACCCGCATCGACGAGGCAAACCGCATCATGCTCCGCTACGGCCACACCGGTCTTCCGGTGGTAGGGGATTCCGGCTTGGCCGGTGTGATCTCGCGCCGCGATGTGGAGAAGGCCCATAAGCACAATCTGGGCCACGCTCCGGTCAAAGCCTTTATGAGCCGTCACGTCCACACCGTTTCCGCATCCACCCCGGTGACCGAAGTGCAGGCGCTGATGATTGACAAGAACATCGGCCGCCTGCTGGTCGTGGATAACGGAGACCTGCTCGGCATCGTATCGCGCACCGACGTGCTCCGTACCTTGCACCCCAAGTTTAAACCCCGCTTTTCAACCTTGTACGTACAGCCCCGGACGACCGCCATTCCGTACGATGAAAACGCCTCTGAGGTGCTCCGGCGCAAAGTGCCGGAACACATCGTGGATGTGCTACGCACCGCCGGGAGGGTCGGTTCGGAATCTGGATGCACTGTGTACCTTGCCGGGGAAATGGTGCGGGATACCGCCCTCGGGGTATCCAACATCAACCTGAAACTGGTGGTGGAAGGGGACGGCCTGTACTATCCGGATCACCTGGCCGCAGCACTGCAAGGCAGGCGCTGGGATCCGGGGATTGAAAACCAGAGCTATGTAATCACGCCTGACGGTCTCAGGCTGCTCATTACGAGCGCTGAGTCTGATTTCGTGGAATACGGGATGCTGGCCGCAGACACTATCAACTCGCCCCTCCGGCATGCCCTCTACCGCAAAGACTTCACCATTAACGCCTTGGCGGTCGCCTTAAACCCGGACCGCTTCGGTGAGATCATTGACTATTTTGGCGGGCGTGAGGATCTGCAGTACGGTCTGATCCGGGCGCTGCACAGCCTCAGCTTCGTGGAGAACCCGCTGCGCATCTTCCATGCGGTCTGGATGGAGACTCAGTACCAGTTCACCGTGGAGCAGCAAACCCTGAAGCTGATCAGGGAGGCGGTGGACGACCGCCTGTTGCGCAGACTGCCGAAGGAACAGGTCTTTGCCGAGTTGAAGGTGCTCCTGGAGTCGCCGGCCGCTCCGAAGATGCTGGCCCGTCTGGCGCAGATGAACGTCTGGCCGCAGCTGTTCCCGACCGTGACCTACTGGGAAGTGCAGCCTTTATTGGCCGGTATCCCTCAAGCCGTTGACGATATTAAGAAGTGGGATATCCCGGAACCGGCCGAACCCTGGCTGTGCTATCTGATGGCCATTCTCTACTTCACGAACCTGGTGATGGCTGAAGAGTATTGCACCGTCCACCGGCTTGAACGGCGGCAGATTAATAAGATTATGAACGGGATTGTTAAATGGAAAGGCACCGTGTCCCGGCTCTCCGCAAATGGGGACACAGACTTGAAGCAGGTTGCCCGTTATATTCTGGGCATGCCCCGGGAGGCTTACCCGCTGGTGCTGCTGATGCTGGATGAAGAGGACTGGAAGCAGCGGTTCTACGCGGTGTTGCAAATTTTGCAGGAACATAAACCGCATATTACTGGTAAAGATATAAAAAGCCTCGGCTCCCAACCTGGCCCATATTTGCCCCAGGCGATGAACGCCGTATGGATGGCCCGGTTGGAAGGGTTGCCCGCAGACAGAGAAGCTGAACTCGAGGTTGCCCGGAAGTTTATCCGGGATTGGGAGGAGGGGTAGCAGCTTGTTTGACATCGCTGCGATCTTGGAGCGGTTGGTCTTTTGGATGCCTGCGGTACTGGTGGGTCTGACCTTTCATGAGTACTCCCACGGTTGGGTGGCGTATAAGCTGGGCGATCCCACCGCCAAGCACGCTGGCCGGCTGACCTTAAACCCGATTCCCCACATTGATCCGGTGGGGATGCTACTGTTGTTCGTAGCGGGTTTCGGGTGGGCTAAACCGGTACCGGTGAATCCCTATAACATTAGGGGGGATCAGCTGAAGGGCCTGATGCTGGTTTCTCTGGCCGGTCCGGCCTCCAACGTGGTGGTGGCCCTGGCCGGGACTGTGGTACTGGCTTTTGTGGGGTTTAACTCGGTGCTTACCCCGCTCCTGAGCCCGGTAATCCTGGTGAACCTGATTCTGGCTTTCTTTAACTTGCTGCCGGTGCCGCCTCTGGATGGTTCCAAGATCCTGGCCGGTCTTTTCCCGGGGGCCCGGGGACTGCTGCAGAGTCTTGAGCAGTACGGCCTGATCATTCTTTTAGTGCTGGTTTTCAGCGGAGCCATCGGTGCCCTGTTCCGGTTGGTAATCCACCCGATATACGTCTTCCTGCTTCAGTTGGCCATCGGCTTCTAAAGAATCGCAATTGCTATGTCGTGAGGGAAAGGATGAAGATTCTTGCGTATCGTTAGCGGAATGCGTCCCAGTGGGCGACTGCACATTGGGCACTTGAGCGTTCTCGGGAACTGGATCAGGCTGCAGAGCGAAAACGAGTGTTTCTTCTTCGTGGCCGACTGGCACGCCCTGACCACGTCCTTTGACAATACTGAGGCCATTCGTGAAAACAGGCGGGAGATGGTGGCCGATTGGCTGGCGGTGGGGCTCTCTCCGGAACGGTCTACCATTTTTGTGCAGTCTGAAATCCCGGCCCACGCCGAACTGCACCTCGTTTTCTCGATGGTGACCCCTCTTTCATGGCTGGAGCGGGTTCCGACCTATAAAGACCAGGTTCAACAGCTCGGTGAGCAGGGAAAGGACATCTCCACCTACGGGTTCCTGGGTTACCCGCTCCTGCAGTCGGCCGATATCCTGGTTTACCGGGCCGATGCCGTGCCGGTTGGGCAGGATCAACTGCCGCATCTGGAACTCTGCCGTGAAGTGGCGCGCCGTTTCAATCATCTGTACCAGCCCGTGTTTCCGGAACCGAAGGCCCTGCTGGCCAAGGCCGCCCTAACCCCCGGTGTGGACGGGCGCAAGATGAGCAAGAGCTACGGAAATGAAATCAGCCTCAGTGGTGAGCAGGGGGCGGTGGAAGAGCGAGTCCGGATGATGATTACCGATCCGGCTCGAATCCGTAAGAATGATCCCGGTCATCCTGAGGTCTGCAATGTGTTCACCTTCCACTCGTCCTACAGCCTGGATGAAGTGCCCGAGATCGAGGCCGATTGCCGGGCTGGCAAAATTGGGTGCGTGGCTTGCAAGAAACGCCTCGCCGTAGCCTTAAACTCGATGCTGGATCCCGTCCGCGTCCGCCGGGAGCAGATCCTGAGCGACCGTGACTATCTGGACGGAGTGCTGGAAGAGGGGCGGAAGAAGGCAGCGGCTGAGGCGGCCAGGACCATGGAAATGGTGAGGGAGGCGCTACGCATCTGATCCGGATTGAGAGTGTTTGTTACGCGGGGGTATCGGAGGCGTTCAGACCATGACTGCGATCCTAGTCATCATCAGTGTGCTTGTGCTATTTGGGCTGATTCTCGTGTCGTCCGTGCAGCTGCGCTGCCGCTATGAGCGAAGAGGTGACGACGACCAACTCACCCTGCAGGTTACCTGGCTGCGCTATCTAACCTATACCCTGGACATTCCACTCGTGGACCTCAAGGCTCGCCTGCAGAAGGATACCGTCATCCGGGCGGAGGTGGCAGGGGAACAGACCGAGGTACCCCTTTCCTTGGAAATGTTTGAGACGGGCCTGGAGCGCCTCATTCGTTTCCACGCCACTCTGAAATATGTGACCGCCCAGACCAGGATCAAAAAGCTGGAGTGGGTAAGTGAATTCGGCCTCTCCAGTGCTTCGAGTACGGGGATGTTGACCGGGCTGGCTTGGTCCGTCAAGGGAATCGTACTATCCGCGATATCCTCCTATTCACACCTGGAGACCACGCCGCGCATCAGCGTCCGTCCCAACTTCCAGAAACCTCTTTTCCACACCCTAGTGGACTGCATCTTCTCCATCCGCATCGGCCACCTAATGCTAGGCGGCCTAAAGACCGTCCTGGGGTCGAGGCTTTAATTTTTTTAATTTCTCCGTTCTCGCCCCGTTTAGAAACAGTAGGCGCTCCCCATTTTCGTAACTGCATATTCGGTATTGCTCCCGGCCATATTAGGAGGAGCAACTGCAGGGAGGAATTACGGTGGGTATGGAGCAGCACCCGATTGAGGGTTTAATGAAAACTGCGATGGAGAGCATTAAGGACATCGTCGACGTGAATACCGTGGTTGGCGATCCGGTGGAGACCCCCGACGGCACGATTATCATTCCGATATCCCGGGTGGCCTTGGGCTTTGCGGCCGGGGGTGGCGAGTTTGAAATCAACCGGGGGGGAGAGGAGAGCATCTACCCCTTCGGCGGCGGGAGCGGCGCAGGTGTTTCGGTGGCTCCGCTCGGCTTTTTGGTTGTGGGTCAAGGCCAGGTTCGGCTCCTGCCGGTGGACACCAATATGGTGGCGGACCGGTTGATCGATCTGGCACCTACGGTACTGGATAAGATCGAGCAGATTATTAAGCGCCACGACCGGAATGACACCATTCAGTAACAGGCGGGTAACCCCCTTTTTGTTTTCCCAGTAGCCACTATGGTAAAATGAGAGCCGGGGCCGGTACGGTGTCAATTCCGCCGGTCAACCGGAATAAGCTTGCTATGGTGAATGCTGATGATTCTCACCTTTGTTATTCTTGGAATCACGACCCTTTTGTTTATGACCGGGCGGTTTCGCCCAGATTTAGTTGGTTTGGGGGCTCTTTTGGCCCTTGTACTAACCGGTATCCTGACCGCACAGGAAGCACTGGTCAGCTTTTCCAACCCGGTCGTAATTATGATCGCCGGTCTGTTTGTGGTCGGGGGCGGAATCTTCCGCACCGGCCTTGCCGCCATGGTCGCTAAACAGTTGATGAAGGTGGGACGCGACAGACCAATCAAACTGCTGGTATTGGTAATGGCAGTAGTGGCTCTGCTCAGTGCCTTTATGAGCAATACCGGTACCGTTGCCGTGTTTATGCCCGTCATTATTGCCTTAGCCTTGAGCATCGGTGCCAGCCCGGGGGCTTATTTGATCCCGCTGGCCTTTGCCAGTAGCCTGGGCGGTGTGCTGACTCTAATCGGAACCCCGCCGAACCTGATTGTCAGCCAGGCGCTGGCCGACAACGGCTTCGCCCCCCTAGCCTTTTTCGACTTTACCCCGGTCGGTTTGGCGGCCCTATTTACCGGAATGCTATTCATGGTGCTGGTCGGTCGAAAGCTGCTTCCCACCCAGGTACAGGAGAGCAGCATCTCTTTGCCGGATGGGCGGACCACGCTCCAGAAGGTGGCCAGCCACTACCGTCTCTCGGGTAATCTACACCGGGTTCAGGTTCCCACGGGCTCACCGATTGTCGGGCGCACCCTGCGCGGTTTGCGCCTACCTGGAGAATTCCAGGTCAGCATCGTGGACATCGTCGGACGGACATCCGAGCCCTTGAATATCCTGCCCCGCACAGCAGGTGAGATGGCCCGTCCGGATACCGTGATTCGGGAACAGGACGTCCTATACCTGCAGGGTTCTCCGGAGCGGGTACAGAAGCTGGCGGCGAAGTACGGCCTGATCGTGCAGGAGAATGGTGGGAACAACCTGCCCCAGTGCGACGACCGGCTGGTGTCCCGGGTCATGGGAGTGGCCGAAGTGCTGCTTCGGCCGCATTCCCGCTTCATTGACCGGACACTGGTCGAATTGAACTTTCGCAAAAAATACAAGCTTAACGTCCTAGGCATCAGTCGCCGGGGCGATTATTCTCTCACTGATGTGGGGAACCAGAAGCTGCAATTCGGTGATGCCCTGCTGGTGCAGGGAGAATGGCGCCACATCGAAGCCCTCGCCCGTGACAACGAAGACGTGGTTGTGCTCGGCCGGCCCCAGGAAGAGGCTGGTATGGCCGCAGCTCGGGGGAAGGCTCCCATCGCCGCCGCGATCATGCTGGGGATGCTGGTGATGATGACCCTAGAAATCGTACCGGTGGTGATTGCGGTTCTGGTCGCTGCCTTCCTGATGGTGATCACCGGTTGTCTGAGGAATATGGATGACGCCTACAGCCGCATCAACTGGGAGAGCGTGATCCTGATTGCATCCATGTTGCCGATGGCTACGGCCCTGGAGAAGACCGGCGGCGTCTTGTTCGTCTCTGAGAACCTGGTCACAATGCTGGGAGGATACGGCCCACTGGCCGTTCTGGCCGGTTTTTATATCCTGACGACGTTGTTCAGTCAGTTCATCAGTAACACTGCCACTGCAGTGCTGTTTGCCCCGATTGCGATCACCGCAGCCATTAACCTGGGAATTAGCCCTTACCCGTTCATGCTGGCGGTATCAGTCGCGGCCAGCATGGCCTTCATGACCCCCGTAGCCTCACCGGTAAACGCCTTGGTAATGACTGCCGGTGGCTACAAGTTCAGCGACTTTGCAAAGATCGGGGTGCCACTGTCCCTGATTGTGGGCGTGGTAATGATCGTAGTGATCCCTCTGTTTTTCCCTTTTTAGAAGAAAGCGCAAGAGAAAAGCGGCCTGTCCCGGATCCCCTTCCGCTGGTAGTAATACCGATATCTTCCTCTTCATAGGTTGTACCAAGGCTATGATGGGGGAGTTGCAGATGGTAAATTACATTTGGTTGGGTATGATTCTAATGGGTGTAGTAACTGCCGCCTGGAACGGGCAGATCGAGGTGGTTACTAAAGCGGCGCTCGAGGGAGCCCAGACGGCGGTGACCACGGCTTTCAGCCTGATTGCAATTATGGCCTTCTGGCTGGGCATAATGAAGATTGCGGAGGAAGCGGGGCTGGTGAAGGTTCTGGCCGTTTTGGTACGGCCCCTGATCCGGCTTCTGTTCCCGAGTGTGCCAAAAGATCACCCGGCGGTCGGGGCGATCGTAATGAACCTCAGTGCGAACATGCTGGGGCTGGGTAACGCCGCGACCCCGATGGGCCTGATCGCCATGAATGAGTTGCAGAAGCTGAATCCGAAGCCGGATACCGCCTCGGAGGCGATGTGCACCTTTCTGGCGCTGAACACGGCCTGTATCACCATCATACCGTCCACGATCATTGGGATCCGTGCCTTTTACGGGTCGGCGGATCCGGCCATGGTGGTGGGTACCACCCTGTTTGCGACGACCTGCGGCATGACTGCGGCTATCCTGGCGGATCAGTTCTTCCGCCGTCTTTACAGACTGCGGGGTGGCGGTCTATGCTAGAGGCGATATCGGCCGTTTCCAAATGGGCGATTCCGGTTTTCCTGACACTGGTACTGGTGATCGGAACCCTAAGGCGGGTTCAGGTGTTTGAGACTTTTGTCGCGGGTGCGGAACAGGGTTTCGGCCTCGCGGTAAAAATCATTCCCTTTCTCGTGGCCATGATTGTGGCGATCAGCATTTTCCGGGCTTCGGGGGCAATGGACGTCTTGATATCGATGGTTTCGCCGTTTTTCAACCTGATCGGTGCCCCTGCCGAGGTGTTGCCGCACGCCGTGATGCGTCCGCTTTCCGGTGGGGCGGCCCTGGGTATCGCCTCCGAGATGATTGAGGAGCACGGACCCGACAGTCTCATCGGCGTACTGGTGTCCACGATGCAGGGTTCAACGGACACGACCTTTTACATCCTGACTCTGTATTTCGGATCGGTGGGTATCCGTAAATACCGGTACGCGATTGCTTCCGGGCTTACCGCCGACCTGACGACGCTGTTTGCGTCCATCTTTATTGTGACCCTGCTCTTTGCCCATCTGTCCTAAGAAGGGCAGGAAATAGGGACAGACAACTTTTTCTCTACATTATGTTGATAGCATTGAATCCTACAAAGAGGCTTTCTAATCGCGAACCATTTATCATCCTTCGAGAAAAAGTAGCCTGTCCCCGTTTCCCCATGTGAAAGTACCAACACCTGGAAGGTGCAGTGCACCTCACTACAATTTTCATCATTGGCTGTGTCGGTCGTTGGGCGGAGGGCGACTGTCCCTTTTTTCTGAACAGAAAGGATGTGCACTTTTGCCGGCTGAACGGTTGCAAAAGATTCTGGCCCGGGCCGGGGTGGCTTCGAGGCGTCACTGCGAGGAGATCATCCTGGCCGGAAAGGTCTCCGTGAACGGGAAAGTCGTCCGGGAATTGGGGGTGAAAGCCGATCAGGTAAAGGATGACATCCGCGTGGACGGCAAACCGGTACATTCTGAGGATAAGGTTTACCTGCTGTTGTACAAGCCCCGTGGTTATGTCACCACCACCAGCGACCCCCAGAAACGGCGCACGGTTACCGACCTGTTGCGCGGGTTTTCCCAGCGGGTGTTTCCGGTGGGACGCCTGGACTATGATTCCGAGGGACTACTGCTGATGACTAACGATGGAGATCTTTCATATGTGCTGATGCATCCGAAGTTCCACCTGCCAAAGACCTACCAGGTCCAGGTGGAAGGGGTTCCGGAAGCCGAGGTATTGGAGCGCCTACGCCAAGGGATCGAACTGGAGGACGGCCACACCGCCTCCGCCAAGGTGCGTGTAATGCGCAGCCAGGAGTCGAAGACCCTGGTGGAGATGACGGTCTACGAGGGCAAGAACCGTCTAATCAGACGGATGTGGGAGACAGCAGGGCACCCGGTCATCCGTTTGAAGCGAACACGCCTGGCCAACCTCACCCTCCGCGGTTTACGCCCGGGGGCCTATCGGGAACTAACCGCTTCTGAGCTTGCCAAACTGCGGGGCATTGTTGAAAATCGGCGTGTTTAGAAGGATTTGCGCCTGCCGGGTAGAATAGCTAGTGGTGACAAGATACGGCAGGAGGGAACCTCCAAGTGAGAAGCGAAACGGAAGGATCCGCCTCTGAGAACGGGGTGCGCGCCAAGGTCAGGTTTGACTTCAAGGGTGTTTCCCGACGGGGGCGGTTTCTGTTGGGCTCCAAGCCTACCGACAAGGTCGCGGAAGACGCCAGGGAACAGCACGTTGCTTTGTTTCGTAACGTACCGGTGCAGGGCATCCGCATTGAAGATATAGATATGAGCGGTCAAATTTACACTGTTTATGACGAATCCGCAAATGCGGAGGTGGCCTTTGCCCCGGTTGAGGTTACGCTCTGGGCGGACAATTTGGAAGACATCATCCGGTTCGTATCCCGTGAGGAGTTTCGACGAATCGAGGTTCTCGCGCCTCCGAGTCTTCTGTTGTCCCGCATCGATATTGAGAGGCTCATTTTTAAGGTGCACGAGGAAATGAAGCACGTACGGGAATGGGTGGAGCGCAAGTATGTACGGTAAGCAGGGGAGGCATAGCCTTTGAGTCCGGTGCGGGGGATCAGAGGAGCCACCACGGTCAGCGTCAATGAGCATCAGGCCATTTTTGAAGCCACCACAGAGTTGCTGTTAGCCATCGTCAACCGAAACGGTCTCGCCAGTCCCGACGTGGCGAGCGTTTTCTTAACTATGACCCCCGACTTGAATGCCCAGTTTCCGGCCCTTGCCGCCCGGGAAATCGGGTGGACGGAGGTTCCACTCCTGTGCGCCGTGGAGATTAATGTTCCGAACGCCCTTCCGATGTGTATCCGCGTGCTCTTGCACGTTAATACCGACAAGGCGCAGTGTAAGGTTCGGCACGTCTATCTGCGTGGAGCCCGGGGGCTCCGTCCGGATCTGGCTGACTGAGCAGTGAGGTAACTGTTACATGCGGAGTATCCCAACCCGGTTGCTACATCCTGGGATGAGGCTGGCCAGGAGGGTTTATGGACGGAATGGCGAGGTGTACCTTAACGCGGGAGTCGAACTGACTGTCCGCTACATCAGTCGCCTCCAGGAACTGGGTTTTTCACACGTTCACATTGAGGACAGACTTATGGACGGTATTGAGGTCAAGGACGTCATCGCCGAGGAGACTAGAACTCAGGCTGTTCGACAGGTAAAAGGTCTGCTCCGGACGGCGTCCTCAGCGTGCGCCCGCGCGATCATCCATGAGCCGGCTCTGACCAGGACTGTCGATGACATTGTTGAACAACTCCTTTCCAACACGTTCTCCATGTTGAACCTCACCGAGATTCGGGCCGATGGGGAGTATCTGTTTCACCATTCGGTCAGCGTAGCCGTCATCTCGCTGATGGCCGGAATGACGCTTGGATACGGACGAGAACGACTCTATTCGTTGGGCATGGGTGCCCTGCTGCATGATGTGGGAAAGGTCAAGGTACCGAAACAGATCCTGGACAAAGCGGGTGCGCTGACTGCGGAAGAGTTTGCGGAGGTGAAAAAGCACTCCACCTACGGGCGGGACATACTTCGTGATAACCCGGATGCTGCCGAAATCGCCTACGCCCACCACGAACGCTACAACGGAGATGGCTATCCCCGGGGCCAGGAAGGTCGTGACATTCACGTTTTCGCCCAGTTAACAGGCCTTGCCGATGTATTCGACGCCCTCACGTCCGACCGTTGTTATCGGCGTGCCAAGCCACCCTGCGACGCTCTGGAGCTACTTTCCGGCTCTGGGAACTGGTGGTTTGAAGCCAGACTGGTTCAGGCCTTTATGCACAGTATTGCCGCCTATCCCACCGGTACGGTCGTGGAACTAAGCTCAGGTGAGACGGGGATCGTGATTGATACCCCAAAGGGGCATTCTTTCTTCCCGAACGTCCGCGTCCTAATGGATCCGGAAGGTGCCAAGGTTATCCCTCACGACATCTCCACCATGGAAAGCAACCTCTGGGTAGCCCGTGCTCTCAATGACGACGAGGGCTATCAGCTTCTGGGGCAATTGGCCCCTCAATAAGCTTGACAAAATTCCCGATCCTGTGGTAGCTTTAATTTCAGATTAGTGTAGTTTGAGTTCAATGAGCCAGTGAGCATCGACAGTTGAATACGAGTCAGGTGAGTTAAGCAGAGCAGAGTAAGTTGAGTTGAGCGGAGCTGGGCAAAGATTTTTGACCGGTACTCATGCTGAGCGCCGGTTTTTTTATTGGGATGTGAAAACGAGTGTATACACCTTCAGAAGAGCAGTACCTAGCGATGGTCGGGCTGTACAACCTGATACCGGTGCACCGCGAGGTTCTGGTGGACACGGAAACCCCAATCTCAATCTTCCTGAAACTCCTGGACATGAAACCGTGTTTTCTGCTGGAAAGCGTGGAAGGGGGAGAGATCCTCGGCCGTTACTCTTTCATCGGTCTGAATCCGTCCTGGACTTACACCCACCGGGCCGGAATCAGTACGGTCAACGGCATGGACGAGTCCGAAGGGCGTCCGGCCCAGTCAGGATCACCCCTGGAATGTCTGCGTGAACTGGTAGGCTACTACCGTATTCCACCTGAACACGGGTTACCGCGATTCTTCGGCGGGGCTGTGGGCTATTTTGGCTATGATTTGGTCCGGACGATTGAGGAACTGCCCGGCCAAACCTGTACTGAGGTTCCGGACTGCGCCTTTGTCTTTCCGAAGATGGTCCTGATCTTTGATCACGTACGGCACAGCCTCAGGCTGGTGGCTAACTGTCCGGTAACGTCTAATCCCGTGGAGAGCTACCGGGAGGCTGTAAGCGACATTGAAGGGGTTCTGGCGTTGATCCTGGCGTGGCCGGGTGGTGTAAATCAGGATTCGGAGCAGAGTACCGGGAACCAAACTTGGTTGAAGTCGAATCTCAGTCGGGAGGATTTCAAGGACCGGGTGATCCAAGCTAAGCAATACATCCGTCAGGGGGACATCCTGCAGGTGGTGCTGTCCCGGCGTTTTACGGTTCCCTGTGCCGGGAACGGCCTGGATGTATACCGGCGGCTGCGTTTTCTGAATCCTTCTCCGTATCTGTTTTATCTCGATTTTGGCGATACCGTAGTGGTCGGTGCCTCACCGGAAATGCTGGTACGGGTTGAAGACGGGAAGGCCTATACGCGACCGATCGCCGGAACCCGTCCCCGGGGGACGGACTCCCTGGATGACGCCCGTCTGGCGGACGACCTACTAGGCGATGAAAAGGAGCGGGCGGAACACGTGATGTTGGTGGACTTGGGGCGGAATGACCTGTCCCGGGTTTGTGTCCCGGGATCGGTGAAGATGACCCAGTTTATGAACGTGGAGTATTACTCCCACGTGATGCACCTTACCTCTCAGGTGGAGGGCCGCCTCCAGGACGGCTGTGATGCGCTTTCCGCCTTGGCCGCCACCTTCCCGGCGGGTACGGTGAGTGGAGCGCCGAAGGTCCGGGCTATGGAGATCATTGACGAGTTGGAGCCCGGGTGCCGGGGCATTTATGCCGGAGCGGCGGGTTACATCGGTTTGAACGGAAACCTGGACACCTGCATCGCCATCCGTACCGTCGTGATCCGGGACGGCGAAGCGATCATTCAGGCCGGTGCGGGCATTGTGGCCGACTCGGACCCGGAGCGGGAAGCGGAAGAGGTCAGGCACAAGGTTGCCGTTTTGCTTAAGGCTGTAAGGGGGACTGAGCTTGCTGTTGATGATTGATAACTACGATTCCTTTACCTACAACCTCGTCCACTACCTGGGCGAGTTAGGCGAAGAGGTGCAGGTGGTGAGGAATGACCGCCTGGGTATCGGCGACATTGAGTCGATGCAACCGGATTATATCGTCCTGTCACCGGGGCCCTGCACACCCGCTGAGGCCGGAATCTGCCTGGACGTAGTACACCGTTTTGCGGGGGAGATCCCAATCTTGGGAATCTGCCTCGGGCACCAGGTTATCGGTCAGGCCTTCGGCGGCCGGGTGGTTCTGGCGGAACAACTGATGCACGGCAAGACCAGTCCGATCAGGCACGATGCCCGTTCCATTTTCCGAAGCATCCCTTCTCCCTTTACCGCTAACCGCTACCACTCCCTGGTGGTCGATCCTGATCAGCTACCGGATTGTCTGGAAGTCAGTGCCACCACTTCGGACGGAGTGGTGATGGGGCTCAGACACCGCCGGTTGTCTGTAGAGGGCGTACAGTTTCACCCGGAGTCGATTCTCACCGAGTACGGCCGGGACTTGCTCGGAAACTTCATTTCCGTCTACAGGAGGGAACAGTCTTGATTCAGCAGGCGATTCAGAACGCGGTCTCCGGAAACCATCTTTCAAGCGTGGCCGCCGAGGAAGTGATGACCGAGATTATGTCCGGCGGGGCCACCCCTGCACAGGTCGGTGCCTTTCTGACGGCACTGCGCCTGAAGGGGGAAACCGAGGACGAAGTAGCCGGATTTGTCCGGGCGATGCGGCGTAAGGCCACCCCGGTGCGGTGTGGACACCCGCTTCTGCTGGATACCTGTGGTACCGGCGGTGACGGCGCGCACACTTTTAACATCTCCACCACGGCAGCCTTCGTGGTCGCGGCGGCGGGCGTCCCGGTAGCCAAACACGGAAATGTTTCGGTATCGAGCAAGTGTGGCAGCGCCGACCTGTTGAGGGAGGCCGGGGCGAACCTGGAACTGACTCCGGAGCAGATCGGCCGCTGTCTGGACCAGGTCGGAATTGCCTTCCTTTTTGCCCCTCGACTGCACAGCGCGATGCGTTTTGTCGCTGCGCCCCGACGGGAAATCGGTATCCGGACGGTCTTCAACATCCTCGGGCCGTTAACCAATCCGGCTAATCCACAGGTTCAGGTTATCGGAGTTTACAGCGCCCAGGTCGGTGAACTGGTGGCGCGGACCCTGTGTCAGTTGGAGATCCAGCGTGCCTTTGTCGTTTACGGGGCCGGAGGCTTGGACGAATTGTCCCTGGCCGGTCCGAACACTGTCTGGGATGTCCGGTCCGGAACCGTCTCCCGCGCGACGATAGACCCAGCCGATCTTGGACTGGAGTATGTACCGGTGGAGGCGTTGATCGGTGGCTCTCCGGAGGAAAACCTGGTCATCACCCGGCGCGTCCTGGACGGGGGAAGGGGAGTGCCACGGAATGCAGTCGCCTTAAATGCCGCTCTCGCTTTGGTGGCGTCTGAAACCGCCGGGAACCTTGCCGAAGGGTACAGGCTCTCCCTGGATGTGTTGAACTCCGGGGCTGCGCAGAGGAAGTTCGAATCGTTTATCGACTTTACCAGGAAACAGGCCGATGCTTGAGCGCATTGTGGCCCGGAGGAAAGAAGCGGTCAGAGCGTTAGACGCCGGTCTGGTCACCCCAGCACTCACCCTGAGTGCTGGGGTGGACCGGATCCTGCATATGGCGCTGCCGCTCAGCCTCTCGGACTCCATTCTTGCTGAACCCGGTGTCTCCCTGATTGCTGAAGTTAAGCGAGCATCGCCCTCTTCAGGCCCGATTCGCCCGGACTGTGACCCGGCGGAGGTGGCGCGGATTTACGAGGCTAACGGCGCGAGGGCTGTTTCGGTGCTCACCGAACCGGAGTTTTTTGGTGGTGATCCGGAGCATCTAAGCCAGGTCCGGGATGCGGTCTCCCTGCCGGTGTTGTGCAAAGACTTCATTGTCTCGCCCGCGCAGGTCTATCAGGCGCGACTCCTGGGTGCCGACGCCGTGCTGCTGATCATGCGCATCCTTGATGATGCCCAGTACCGGATGTTGTCTGCGCTTGCCAGGGATCTGGGGATGGAATGCCTCACCGAGGTCCACGATGAAACCGAACTGGAGCGGGCTATCCGGGGTGAGGCGCGGACAATCGGCATAAACAACCGCAATCTGCAGAGCTTAGAGATAGACCTGGATGTGACCGCACGCCTGATCGGATTGATACCCTCCGACCGCGTGGTGGTTGCGGCCAGCGGTGTCAACTCCCGTGCAGATATGGTGCATATGCAGTCCCTGGGCGTTGACGCGGTGCTGGTCGGTACCTCGCTGATGCGTGCTCCCGACATTGCCGCCAAAGTCCGGGAACTGGTTGGTGCCGGCCAGTGAGAGTGCAGCAGGAAGGCCATAATGCAAGCGTAGCCCCGTGGGTAAAAATCTGCGGTTTATCGGACCGAAGAACAGCGCTGGCCGCTGCTGATGCAGGTGCTGATGCGCTCGGTTTCGTGTTCGCCCCCAGCCAGAGACAGGTCACACCCGAAGTCGTCCGGGAGATTGTACGAATTCTTCCAGAGACCGTCACCGCTGTCGGGGTGTTTATGGACCAGCCGCTGGAGTATGTGCTGGATACTGCAGCGCAGTGTAACCTGGGAGCAGTCCAGTTGCACGGTTCCGAGAGCCCCGACTACTGCCGGGAGATCAAACTCCCGGTGATCAAGTCCTTTCCACTGAGCCTGCCTTACCGAGTCGAGGATCCGCGGCCTTTCAACCCTTGGGCGGTACTGCTCGATTCAGCGGGGCCCGGCGGAGCAGGGGGAACGGGGAAAACACTAGACTGGCAGAAGTTAAGACAGCTGGATTGCGGTCTACCGTTAATCCTGGCCGGTGGGCTGAACCCGGACAACGTGACCGAAGCAGTAAATACGGTGAGGCCGTTCGGGGTGGACGTCTCTTCGGGTGTGGAAACAGACCGACGCAAAGATATCGAGAAGATCCGCGCCTTCGTCCTAAATGCCCGGTTATAGAAAAAGGAGACTACCATAGAAACACCAACACCTGGAAGGTGCAGTGCGCGCTGAGGGTATTGCCGGGGCAAACGAACTGTCCCCATTTTGACTATGGATCACTTCACAGGGAGGAATGACCGATGCTTCCCGATACCAACGGGTACTTCGGAGCGTACGGCGGGCGGTTTGTGCCTGAGACATTGATGCCCGCGCTGGTTGAACTGGCCGCAACGTATGAGGCGGTCAAGACTGACACCGGATTCCAGCATGAACTGGCCGCTCTGCTTAAAGATTACGTGGGTCGGCCGAGCCCGCTCTACCGGGTCCGCAATTTTTCCCGTCACTGCGGAAACGCCAGAGTGTATCTCAAGCGCGAGGATCTCAACCACACCGGAGCCCACAAGATCAACAACACATTGGGTCAGGCTCTGCTAGCGGTCCGGATGGGAAAGTCCCGGGTGATCGCGGAGACCGGTGCCGGCCAGCACGGGGTGGCTACCGCGACCGCCGCTGCGCTACTGGGCCTTAGTTGCACTGTGTATATGGGTGAAGAAGACGTGGCGCGGCAGGAACTCAATGTGTTCCGGATGCGCATTCTGGGTGCCGAGGTGATCCCGGTGGGATCGGGTAGCCGCACCCTGAAGGACGCTATGAATGAGGCCATGCGGGAGTGGGTGGCTACGGTTGACGATACCTTCTACATCATCGGATCGGTGGCCGGGCCACATCCTTATCCAATGATGGTGCGGGACTTTCAGGCCGTAATCGGGGAGGAAACCAGGGTTCAGATCCTGGAAGCCGAGGGTCGCCTTCCGGACTATGTCATTGCCTGTGTCGGGGGCGGGAGCAATGCCATGGGCATGTTTAAGACCTTTGTCCCGGAGCAGGATGTCAACCTGGTGGCTGTGGAAGCCGGTGGACGTGGCCTGGAAGTGGGTGATCATGCCGCGACTTTAAATTTTGGCCGCCCCGGTGTCCTACACGGTTCACACAGCTACGTGCTTCAGGATGAACAGGGTCAGATCTTACCGGTGCATTCTGTCTCGGCTGGCCTGGACTACCCCGGTGTTGGTCCGGAACTGGCCTACCTGAGGGACTCCGGTCGCCTGACCTCAGCCCTGGCGACGGACCGTGAGGCGCTTGAGGCTTTCCAATTGGTGTGTCGCACCGAGGGGATCATCCCAGCCCTGGAAAGCGCCCACGCCTTTGCCGGAGCCCTCAAGCTGGCTGGGCAGCTGAACTCAGACCGAGTAGTGGTGATTAATCTTTCGGGGCGCGGTGACAAGGACGTGGAGTCAGTATCCCGAATTCTAAAGGGGGTGATCGCTTGAGCAGGATTGCCGCCGCTTTTGCGGGATCGTCCGGAAAACACCGGAAGATTCTGATCCCTTTTATCTCCGCCGGGGATCCGAGTCTGGAGGCTACCGAAAGATTTGTTTTGGCACTGGCTGAGGGCGGAGCCGGGATTATCGAGCTGGGTGTTCCCTTCTCCGACCCGGTGGCTGATGGTCCGACTATCCAGCGTTCAACACTGCGCGCCCTGGATGCGGGTACCACGCTTGCGGAGATCTTGAAGTTGGTGGTCCGTCTCCGAACCCGGACGGAGGTGCCCCTGGTCCTAATGAGTTATTACAACCCAATCCTTCAGTACGGTCTGGACAAGTTTGTCCACGATGCCGTGTCGACCGGGGTGGACGGTGTGATTATTCCCGATCTTCCTCTGGAAGAGGCCGGGGTTTTCGTAGACCGGGCGCGACCCGCCGGTCTGGATTTCATCCCCTTGGTGGCGCCTACTTCAACCCCGGAGCGGATTAGGAAAATCTGTTCCATCGCCGGGGGATTTGTGTATTGCGTAACCGTAAAGGGAGTGACTGGGAGCAGGAAGGGACTTCCGACCGACCTTGACCGGTTGGTCGGGGAGATCCGCAAACACACCGGTCTGCCGGTGGCGATGGGCTTTGGGATTACCACGCCGGCCCAGGCCGGTGCGTTAAGCCGGTTTTGTGACGGTGTGATTGTGGGCAGCGCCTTTGTAGACTTGATTGCCGGTGCCGGCCCGGCGGCGGCGGACGTCCTGATTCGGGACTTTGCCGAGGGGCTTTATGCAGCCATAATCACAAAGTAGTTGCACACCTCTGGCGTGAGTGTTAACATTTTGTTTAAAAATACTCTTAGTTCCTTCTCTTACTTAGCCAAGAAAGGAGGTTCAGAGGCATGAAAGATCTGGCCCGACCTAACATTCATGATTTGGCAGTCTACAAGCCCGGCAAGCCCATCGAGGAAGTCCAGCGGGAGTTGGGACTGGGGGAAGTGATCAAGCTGGCCTCCAACGAAAACCCGCTCGGCCCCTCGCCGCTGGCCTTAAAGGCGTTAGAGGCGGCGGTGCCCGAGGTCTACCTGTATCCGGACGGCAGCGCCTACCGGCTCAAGCAGGTTCTTTCGAACTATTACGGTGGTCTGGACCCCGACCGGATTCTTTTTGCCAACGGTTCAAATGAACTGGTGCAGCAACTGTCGCTGGCCTTTTTAGAACCCGGGGATGAGGTCGTGGCCCCAAGACCCAGTTTCCCGCGGTACGAGCCTCTGGCCCGGATGATGAATGCCCGTACGGTGGACGTGCCGTTGGTTGATTACCGGGTAGATCTTTCGGCCATGCGGCGTGCGGTTACGGAGCGGACGAAATTGGTCTACATCTGCAACCCAAACAATCCGACCGGGATGATCGTGACCAAGGCGGAACTGAACACATTCCTCGACGGTCTCCACGAAAACTGCCTGGTTGTCCTGGACGAGGCCTATTTTGAGTATGTTGATGACCCGTCTTATCCGGACGGGCTTGATTATTTGCTCCAAGGTGAGCGCCGGGTGGTGGTGCTGCGGACCTTTTCGAAGTGCTTTGGCCTGGCCGGTTTACGCATTGGGTACGCCTTGGCGGATCCGGAAATCATTGCTTTTCTGGAACGGGTGCGGGAGCCCTTCAATGTGAACACCCTAGCCCAAGTGGCGGCCGAGGCCGCTCTGCAGGACCAGGAGCATAAGCAACGAGTGGTGGAATTAAACCGCCGTGAGAGAGAGTTTCTATGTGGAGAATTCGAGCGGCTGGGAATTGAATATATTAAGTCTGAGGCCAACTTCATTTTGTTTAACGCTGGCCGGGATGAAAAGGAAGTATTTCAGGGGATGCTCCGGCGGGGTGTGATCATCAGGGGCGGTTTCGGTTACCGTACTTGGCTTCGGGTCACAATCGGTACCCGGGATCAGAATGAAAAGTTTATTGAAGCATTGCAGAGCGTGCTTACGGAGGGTTAGGTAATGATTATCATCATGTCGCACGGCGTCGGGGAAGATGAGATTAGAGGGGTAGTCGTGAGATTAGAAGAGAGAGGGTTTAGAGCCCACCTGTCGCGAGGTGTGGAACGCACCATTATCGGGGCCATCGGCGATGAGACCAAGCTGCGCGGAATGGCCCTAGAGGCCTTGCCCGGAGTGGAATCCGTAGTCGCCATTTTACAGCCGTACAAGATGGCCAGTCGGAGTTTTAAGCAGGAGGATACCGTAGTCCGGATCGGGGATGTGGAGATTGGCGGTACAGCCATCCAGGTTATGGCCGGTCCGTGTGCTGTAGAAAGCAAGGAGCAGTTGTTTGAAGCCGCGGAACATGTGAAGGCCAGAGGGGCCAATCTGCTGCGCGGGGGGGCTTACAAACCACGTACCTCACCCTATTCATTCCAGGGTCTGGCTGAGGCTGGCCTGAAACTCCTGGCCGAAGCCCGGGAGAAGTACGGCCTGCTGATCGTGACTGAAGTCATGGATACCCGGACCCTGCCGATGGTAGCGCACTACGCGGATATTATCCAGGTCGGAACACGCAATATGCAGAATTTCTATCTGCTCCGTGAACTCGGTACGGTGGATAAGCCGATTCTGTTGAAACGGGGGCTTTCTTCCACTGTTGAGGAATGGCTGATGTCGGCCGAGTACATCCTGTCATCCGGAAACCCGAATGTGATTCTCTGTGAGCGTGGCATTCGCACCTTTGAAAACTACACCCGGAACACGCTCGATATTTCGGCGGTCCCGGTAGTGAAGTACCTGTCTCACCTGCCGATCATCGTCGATCCGAGCCACGGTCTTGGCAAGTGGAAGTTTGTAAATCCGATGGCCCGTTCGGCCATCGCCGCCGGGGCCGACGGACTCCTGATCGAGGTGCACCCAAACCCGGCTGAGGCACTGTGCGACGGGGCCCAGTCCCTGACACCCGAAAACTTCGCGCTCCTGATGGAGGGGCTCGTCCCCGTGGCCGAAGCAGTCGGCCGGCGCATCGGTTAGGCCGGTACTGATGCGCAAGGTCGCCATCTACGGCGTAGGTCTGATCGGCGGTTCGCTGGGCATGGGTCTGGTGGCCCGCGGCCTGGCCCGTCAAGTTACAGGTATCGGACGGAACGAAGCCAACCTTCGAACCGCCGTAGAACTTGGCGCGATTACTGACTACACGACCGATCCGGTCCGGGGTGTGGCCGGTGCCGAACTGGTGGTGCTGGCGCTTCCCGTCCGGCTGATTATTGGTGCCCTGCGGACGGTGGCTGAAGACCTGGCACCGGGAACCGTGGTTACCGATGTCGGTAGTACCAAGACGGAAATCGTGCGCGAGGCCGAAGCACTGCTACCGGCAGGGGTGCACTTTATCGGTGGTCACCCGATGACCGGTTCGGAACAGGCCGGAGTGCAAGCCGCCGACCGCTATCTCTTTGAGGGTGCCTATTACATCCTGACTCCCACCGCAAACACCCATTCTAGGGCCCAATCGATGATGGCCGATCTTGTGGAAAGCCTGGGGGCCAGGATGATCGAGTTTGATCCGGCTGAACACGACCGAATTATGGCCGCAGTCAGCCATTTCCCCCATTTGGTGGCCTCGGCGTTGATGAATACCGTCTCCGGCCTGGGACAGACGGACCGCATCTTCCCCCTAGCCGCGGGCGGTTTCCGTGATACGACCCGGATCGCCTCCGGAAACCCCGAAGTGTGGCGGGACATCTTCAGCACCAACCGCCGTCCCCTCCTGGATATGGTCACCCGCTTTAGGGCGGAACTGGAGATCATCGAGGGGATTCTGGCCAGGGAAGACGGGCTCCGCCTAGTGGACTGGCTGGAGCAGGCCCGGCAGGCCCGAGAACTGTTGCCCCTAAAGGCGAAAGGATACATGCAGGATCTCTATCAGATGAATGTCACTATCTCCGACCGGCCTGGTTCGATCGCCGCCTTAGCGAACACCCTTTACCGCTACGACGTAAACATCTCAGACATTGAAGTGCTCCGCGTCCGGGAAGGGGAGGGAGGCACCGTCCGGCTGGCCTTTGGTTCGGAAGCCGAGCGCGACCTAGCGGCCCGGCTGTTGAGTGCGGATGGGATTCCGGTCAAAAAGTGTTAGGAGGATCACCTGTTGGAACTGCGGATTAGTAGGACATCGGGCCTGGTCGGAACCATTGAGGTACCCGGCGACAAGTCGATCTCGCACCGGGCAGTTATGCTGGGAGCGCTGGCTCGCGGGAGAACCAGGGTATCGAACTTTCTGCGCAGTGCCGACTGCCTGTCTACAGCCGCCTGTTTTGGCAAATTGGGAGTGTCGATTGAGGATCGCGGGTCTGAGCTGATTATCGAAGGACAAGGCTTGCACGGCCTGAAGGAGCCGTCCGACGTCCTTGACGCCGGCAATTCAGGCACCACGATGCGTTTGATGGCCGGTATCCTGGCCGGTCAGAACTTTTACAGCTGCATGACCGGAGATGCCTCTCTGCGCTCAAGGCCGATGAGCCGTGTTACGCGGCCGCTGAGCCTGATGGGGGCAACTATCCTTGGCCGTGCGGACGGAGCCCTGGCCCCGCTGGCCATCCGGGGCGGTCGGCTGAAGTCTATTATTTACCCCCTTCCGGTAGCCTCTGCCCAGGTGAAGTCGGCCGTGCTTCTGGCCGCTCTATTTGCGGACGGGCCTTCTAAAGTTGTGGAACCCAAGCCGTCCCGTGACCACACGGAGCGGATGCTGGAGTACTTCGGCGCTTCCCTGGAGCGCCGGGGCAACGAGATCACCGTCTATCCAGAACCGAACCTCGCGGCCCGGGACGTGTCCGTCCCGGGTGACATCTCCTCGGCCGCCTTCTTCATTGTCGGGGCCTTAATCACCCCAGAGAGTGATTTGACCATCCGAAACGTGGGTGTCAACCCCACCCGTACCGGTATCCTGGATGTGCTACGCGCCATGGGCGCTCAGATCGACGTCACAGACACCGGAGTTATGAACGGGGAGCCCACCGCAGACCTCCGCGTCCGTTCGAGCCGCCTGGGGGGTACCGAGATCGGGGGATCGCTGATTCCGCGCCTCATAGACGAAATTCCGGTGCTGGCCGTTGCGGCGGTCTTCGCCGAAGGGCGCACCGTAATCCGCGACGCCGCTGAACTAAAAGTGAAGGAATCCGACCGGCTGTCTACCACAGCCGGTGAACTGCGCCGGTTCGGGGCCTCGATCACCGAAACTCCGGACGGGCTGATTATTGAAGGTGGTGCACCCCTTAGCGCCACTCTCTGCTCCAGCCACGGAGACCACCGCATTGCCATGGCCCTGGCGGTTGCCGGCCTCGCCTCCCCAGGGGAAACTGTTATCGGGGGCGCCGGTGCGATCAGCGTGTCCTTCCCCGGGTTCGCAGACGTATTAAATTCAGCCCGCCTTCAATACTAATCCTAAGGTTCGGACTATCCATCTCCGGGATTTCAGCAAATAAAAGAGGATATGGAACGAGTTTGTCGAACCTAAAAACTGCGATACGTAGTGGAGGAGGGCCCTGAACAATTCAAGCGGGAGTCATTGCCATTGACGGACCGGCCGGAGCCGGAAAGAGCACTATCGCCAAACTGACCGCCGAACAACTCGGCTATAACTACATCGACACTGGTGCTATGTACCGGGCCATCACCCTTCTGGCGTCCCGCGTCGGCGTGGAACCGGATGACCCGGGTCTTGTCACACTCGCCTTAAGGGCGGACTTTCGCTTCCAGCCCACACCGTCAGGACTGGTTATCTATCTCAATGGAGAAGACGTCACCGCTGCTATTCGTGACCCCCATGTGTCTGGCAGAGTGTCCTACTATGCCCGTGAAGCCGTTGTCCGCGAGGCGCTGACCCGTATGCAGCGGAGGTTGGCTGCGGACGGCAATGTGATTTTAGAAGGGCGTGACATCGGGACAGTCGTTCTGCCAGAAGCCGACAAGAAGTTTTTCATTACTGCCACTCCACGGGAGCGGGCGCGACGTAGGCAGATCGACCTGCGTGATCAGGGCTTTGAGACCGACATAGACGAACTTGAAAGACAGATCGCCGAGCGCGATCTCATTGATAGCACACGAGAACTCGCTCCCCTGAAACCAGCTCCCGATGCCGTCATCGTGGATACCACCGGCAAATCGATAGCTGAGGTACTCGGGATTATTGTTTCGGAGGTGCGCCAGACCGATGTTCTATAGCTCTATCCGGGGATTGTGCCGGACTTTTTTACTGGTCAGGCGCTGGAAAGTATATGGTTTGGATAACCTTCCTGCTCAGGGAGGGGTCATCGTCGCCGCTAATCACACCAGTTACCTGGATCCGATTGCGGTAGGTTGCGCGATGCGGCGCCGGATATCATATATGGGTAAAGCGGAGTTATTTCGCATCCCGGTGCTGAAGAATATCGTCGTAGGGCTCGGTACCTTTCCGGTAAAGCGCGGAGGAGTGGACCGGGAGGCAATACGGACCGCGTTGCGCTACCTTTCCGAGGGCAAGGCCTTAGGGATGTTTCCCGAGGGGTCGCGCAGTAGGGACGGTCAACTCCACAAGCTCCAACTGGGGGCTGCACTGTTGGCACTGAAGGCCGATGTGCCGATCGTGCCGGTGGCGCTGCAAGGTACCGGTGGTGTGTTCCGAAAGGTCGTCGTTCGATTCGGTGAGCCGCTTTACTTCCCCCAGTACAAGGGAGTCAAGCCCTCACGCGAAGTGTTAGAAGCAATCAGCGACCGCATCATGGCGGAAATCGAGTCTTTGATGAAACAAATGAGGTGACCTGGTTGGAGGTCCGTGTAGCGGCAAAAGCGGGATTCTGCTTCGGAGTCCGTAGGGCCATTGACCTGGCCACCAAGACGGCGGGAGAGGATAGGGGGCCGATCTATTCCTTGGGGCCCTTGATTCACAACCCGCAGGTCGTAGAGTTGCTGACCCGGGAGGGAATTAACGTTATTGACGCCATTGAGGGCGTCGAACTGGGAACCATCATTATCCGGTCCCACGGGGTTGGGCCTGACCTCCTGGAGGCCGTACATAATTCGGGATTCACGGTGGTGGACGCCACCTGCCCGTTCGTCCAGCGTGCTCAGATACTGGCGCACGATCTTACGGCGGACGGATACAATGTAGTTGTCGTGGGAGACCGGAAGCACCCCGAGGTAAAGGGCATCGTCGGGTGGACCAACGGACAAGCCCTGGTGGTCGAGGATCCGGTCGAAGCTAGTCAGCTTCCCCGGTTCGACAAGGTGGGCGTTGTCGCCCAGACCACCCAACCGCACTCTAATTTCGAAGCGGTGGTCGAGGTGCTCAAGTCCGGAACGGGCGAGGTGGCTGTATCAAACACAATCTGCAATGCAGTCGTTGAGCGTCAGAAGGCAGCCCTTGATTTAGCCCGTGAAGTGGAGATCATGGTTGTCGTGGGCGGTGCAGAAAGCGCCAACACCCAGAAACTGACCAAGCTGTGTCAGCAGACCGGTACCCCTACATACCACATCGAGACCAGCAGCCAGTTGGATCCCGAATGGTTCAGGGGGTTGCGGGTAGCCGGCCTTACCGCCGGCGCGTCCACACCGGACTGGATAATTGAGGAGGTAGAAAGGCGGATGAGTGAGATGGAGGAAACCACGAACCAGGAAGAAATGGTGAACCAGGAAGAAACCGTGACCCCGGAAGAAGCCGTGGAAACGAGCCCCGAAGAAGCTGTTGTTGAAGAGAAGGAAGTTGCTTCAGAAGAGACTACGGTTGATGAAGAGACTACGAGCGATGAACAGGAACTGCAGCAGACGCAGGTTCGCTCTCTCCATAGCGGTGATGTAATCAGGGGAGTTGTGGTTCAGATCAACCAGGACGAGGTTCTGGTTGATGTCGGTGCTAAGTCGGAAGGTGTCATCTCTCAGCGCGAGTTATCATGCTGTGATGTGAACAACCCGACGGAGATTGTTCAGGTGGGCGATGAAATCGACGTCTGGGTGGTCAAGGCGGAGGACAATGAGGGGCGGATCATTCTCTCTAAGAACCGGGCTGATGCCGTGAAATCCTGGGAACTGCTTGATGAAGCTTTTAAGGACGAACAACCGGTGAGCGGCAAAGTCCGTGAGGTTGTGAAAGGCGGTCTTCTGGTTGATCTCGGAGTTCGCGCCTTTATGCCCGCCTCTCAGGTGGAACGGGGATTTGTCGAGGACTTGAGCCAATACGTGGGTCTAGAAATATCGGCGAAAATTATTGAACTGAACCGGGGTCGCAAGAAAGTTATTCTTTCACGTAGGGCTCTGCTCGAAGCAGAATATGCCGGGAAGCGAACCGAAACCCTGGCCACCATCCAGGAAGGCGAAACAGTCAAGGGCTTTGTCCGGCGCCTGACTCAGTTCGGTACCTTTGTGGATATCGGCGGCGTGGACGGACTCCTGCACATTTCCGAGATTTCCTGGCACCGGATTAGCCATCCTTCGGAAGCCCTGAAGGTGGGGGATGAGATCGAGGTGCTGATCCTCAGAGTTGACCGTGAGCACGAGAAGGTATCCTTGAGCCTGAAGCAGATGCTGCCCAACCCCTGGGACAACATCGGAGACCGTTATCCGGTCGACGATATTGTACCGGCCAAGGTTGTCCGCCTCGTTCCGTTCGGAGCTTTTGTTGAACTGGAACCCGGCGTGGAAGGCTTGGTCCACATCTCGCACTTGGCTAACCACCATGTGGCTAAACCGGAAGACGTGATCCAGGAAGGACAGGAGATCAACGTCAAGGTCTTGAGCATCGATCAGGAAGGGAAGCGCATCCGTCTTTCCCTCCGGGAGGCGGGACCCGCCCCCGAACCGCGGTTTGACAAACCGGAAGACTCCCAGCCCGCCGAGGACACGGGCAATGTTACCCTCGGTGACCAGTTCGGCCACCTGTTCGAGAAGAAATAGCTCCTGCCCGAGAATTTACAAACAGCGCTTAATGAACC
>Ga0048257_100076_pt1 | contig 28050 bp, 33 predicted proteins | sample SubbioWold_Dec13_FD_54351 | JGI IMG/M metagenome (GOLD analysis project Ga0048257, IMG submission 54351) | Serpentinite rock and fluid subsurface biosphere microbial communities from McLaughlin Reserve, California, USA - CSWold_Dec13... | ecosystem: Environmental > Terrestrial > Deep subsurface >...
GTTTCGGCCAGGTACGCCGTACCGGCGTTTATTTAAAGGAAGACGGTTGTGTTCGGTCATTGCCTTAATCTGGCTTTGAACGGTTGTCGTGCCCTGGGACAGCTTATTAGCTTTATCGGACCTATGGGCGGTCGGTTGGGGGATTTGAATAGGGTTAAACCCTCCAACGAGTTTCACCGGTAATCCACCTCCCAATGATGCGGTAGTCTTATAACATTATCGGGAAGCATCGAGGCTTCTTTATTCTTTCTCAGACTCCATGCTATATGAAACCTCTATGTTATCGAGATCGACACGGAGGGTTAACACAACGCAAAAAAACAAACCGTACAGGCAGGAAAAATATCGGTTTGCTGGAAGTATTGTATATCATTGTAGTTTGCCGGCAGAAGCTGGGGGGATTAATCTCGAAACGTGTAGTTAAGTCTTGACATTACATGGACGATTACTAAGTACAAGGACACGTCTATTAAGACTTTTGTTACGAGCCGCAACGGCTTCGGCAGAGCACGAATGCGTTATTACTTTTTATCTTTTAAGGAGGAGTTTTCATTTGCATCAAACAACAGCCGGAACTTATCGTAAAAACAGGCTGGCTAGAGTTCCAATCATGGTACTGGTTTTAGGGTTAATGCTTGCGATTGTTCCCGGAGCGGCTCTGGCTGCCGTCTCTCTGTCAAGTATCACTCCTAACTCAGCCACCCTTGGTCAAACCGTGGAGGTGACTCTCACGGGAACGGAATTTGCTTCAGGAATGACGGCCAAAATCAATAAGACTACCGGAGAACTAATCGTGAACGGTACCGAGCTCAGCGTTACCGGCACCACCAGCGCCGTTTTTAGGTTTGTGATTCCGTCCGGTGCTGCTACCGGAACGCACCGCTTGACTGTGGTCAAAGATACGTATGAGGCGTCGCAAGATTTTGCAATCAGTTCAATTGTAAAATCTATCAAGTTCAATAATGTCAATGTATTGACTTCCCCCCAGTACACCAACTCGAATAACACCCTGGAAATTGTTGTTGAGACGAACAACAGCAGCGCGGAAGTGAAGTTTGGTTCGGTTTGTACGATTAAGGCTGACGGGACAATCTTAACTAATCAGGCTGGCCTGGGAGCCGGAAAATCGGGCAGTGTTTACACGGTCGAGCGGTACCCGCTTAAACCGGGGAAAAACAGCATTACGATCACCGCGAGTGTAGGGAGCAGAAATGAGACATTCAAATTTACGGTGACCTACCCCGATGTGCCTGCTACCGGTGCAGAGTATTATGTCGGAGATGTATCGGGTCAAAGCAAGATTGAGGCTTTTGGTAAGAACGTAGTCGTTGATCTGGAGAAAGGAAATTACCTTTCCGATGCTGACGGATTCCTTGCTACGGATCAATCGATGCTGATAAGTGTTTCTAGTATGACACCGGCCTACAAGCCTGCCGGTTTCACCGCGGTAAGCCCTGTTTTTCAGATTACGGCGGATAATTCTTTGAATCTCATTGGAAAGCCCGGCAAGCTGACTCTCAAGTACACAAGCCTGGGGGCACCGGACAATCTCACTGTATATCGCGCTAGTACCGCAGCGTTTAACACAGGGCTGAAGAACATGGGGGGACAGGTCAATCAGAAAGCGGGGACGATCACTATTCCGCTTGATGGTGCCTTTTCCGGATTCTATGCTGTCTTCATCAGTTATGTCGGAGCTGAGACCTATTCGGACCTGCCTTCCCATGGTTGGTACTATCATTCGGTTTCGGCACTGCGGGCCAAAGGGGTTATGGAACCGACAAACAGTGTCACGAATCCCTGGGCTTATGGTAGTGTTGGTGACGCCAGTACGTTTGGACTCGGCACCGGAATGAATGTCCGTCGGGGCGAGTTCGCCTTTATGATGGTGCGTGGACTCGGTCTCACTTTTGTTGAGATTCCCGACGCCGGTGGGGGAACCACCATCTTCAGTGATGTAAATAGCTCGGTTTTGACGAAGTACTACAGGCAGAGCATTGAGACTGCCGCCCGCCATGGTTTGATCCGCGGCTATCCTCCCGGCGCCGGTGGCCTTGTGAACTTTGGCTGGGACGAGAACCTGAACCGTCAACAGGTAGCCGTAATCATTGCCCGTGCCGGCGGTTTGCCCTTAGATCAGGACGAAGGGCGAGTTAAGGCGGCCCTGGCAAAGCTTTATAGCGACTATGATCCGGGGGCTGTCGATCCATCCATTTCTACTTGGGCAGCTGCATCCGTGTTGGCTTGCAACAAAGCCAAGCTAATGGGGGGTTCTCCGGTAACGGTGGACGGTAAGACTACTTACGAGTTCAATGGTAAGGACCATCTTACCCGGGCGGAGGCCGCTTCCCTGGTTCACCGGTATATGCTAGCCAAGAAGCTGATCTAGATATGTAAGCTGTTCAATATCCGAACCGGTGGGGCACACGCCTCACCGGTTTTTTCATGGGTCGGTCCAATCGGGGGATATAGATGCTGCTGCCGTTGTGATGGCAGAGGGGTGTAAAGGATATAACCGATCCTCAGTTGGGGCCCGTATTGGGGATGCATGGGGGGCAATCCCAGAAATATCAAGCGAACAGATAAATAATATGCCAACTTAGAGAGGAATTTCAAACTTACTGTCAAACTTTACTGAACAAGGTAATCATCTGCCATGCGTGGATTTACTGGTACTATTGCTTACCTGTGGCGTTTTCGGTAGAATTGAGCAAGCTGGAACCTGCGGATTATGTTTCTTATTGACTGATTATTCCGAAAGGTGGTGGGTGCCGATGCGGTTCGAAAGCCCAACGCTCTTGGCCCTGCAAAAGGCCCTGGATGCTGGTTCGCTCCGGCAACGGGTGATTGCGAATAACATTGCCAACATCAACACGCCGGGGTTTAAGAAGTCGTCGGTCGAGTTTCAGATCCTTTTCGAGACGGCCTTGAATCGGCCGTTACCGCTGGCCAAGACCGACCCCAGGCATCTCAGTGCCAGGGGTGTGGGGTTAGAACCGCGGGTGATCACGCACAACAACACCTCCATCCGGGCTGACGGGAACAACGTGGATATCGAGGAAGAAATGATTTCCCAGGCGGCTAATATGCTGGCTTACCAAACCACGGCACAGCTGGTCAGCGGAAAGTATGCTTCCCTGGAGAGGGTGATCAGGGGGAGGAGTGGTTAGTTAGATGAAGATGTTTCAGAGCCTCGCGATCAGCGGTTCAGGGATGACCGCCCAGCGGATGTGGCTGGACCTGATCAGCAACAACATTGCCAACGTGAATACCACGCGTACCCGTGAAGGCGGTCCTTACCAGCGCCAGGCGCCGGTCTTTGCGCAGCGTCTGGAACAGGTGCTGCAGGGCGGCTACCAGGGTGCTGGAGTGCAGGTTAGCCGCATCACCCGTGACCAGAGCCCGCCGCGATTGCAACACGAACCGGAGCATCCAGATGCAGATGCTAATGGGTTTGTCTCTTACCCGAACGTCGAGTTGAATAAGGAATTCGTGAATATGATCACGGCCAGCAGAGCCTATGAAGCTAACGCTGCTGCTTTCGAGTCCGCAAAACAGATGGCCCTACGCGCGCTGGAGATCGGTCGCTAGTCAGCTACCTGGTTAATCGAAAGGGGTGTATCTCAGTTGATAAAAAACATTACCCTTACCCCGGTAACCACCCTCCCCAAGATCAGTGAACCGGTGGTTCCGGCGGGTAACCAGCCCGGTTTCGGAGAACTCCTGGCCCGGGCCATCGAGACCGTTAATGCGGAACAGGTCAAGGCTGATGTAACGATCCAGAAGTTCCTGACCGGCGAGATCCAGGACGTGCACCAGGTGATGATTGCGGGCCAGCAGGCTAGGCTGACGATGCAGCTGGCGCTTGAGGTTCGGAACAAGGTGGTCGAGGCCTACCAGGAGATTTCGCGCATTCCAGTTTAGGGAGGTAGCCGGGTGGACGGTCGGGCTACTCTTTCCGGGGCAGCCGAAAAATGGCGGGGGATGGGATCGACCCACAAGGTGGCCGTCATCCTGCTTGCGGTTGCCCTGGTTGTCACCGTATTCTACACAGGTTCATATGTCCAACAAGCCAACTACGCGCCGCTGTTTACCCAGGTTGATCCCCGAGAAGCCGGTCCGATTATCGACCGGCTGGACGCCATGAAGGTGCCTTATCGTCTTACAGACGGAGGATCGACGATCCAGGTTCCTAAGAACAGGGTTTACGAGGCCCGTATCCAGTTGGCGTCGAGCGGTGCGCTCCTAGGCGGGGGTCTCGGTTTTGAACTGTTTGACCGAACCAAGCTGGGGATCACCGAGTTTGAGCAGCAGATTAACTATCAGCGGGCTCTGCAGGAGGAGCTGCGCCGGACGATTGTCCAGCTTGATGCGGTTGAGCAGGCGCGGGTGCACTTGGTAATCCCGGAGAAGACGATATTCTCGGAGGAGCAGCACCCACCTTCGTCCTCGATCGCCCTGAAAGTACGGCCCTTAAGTGAACTGACCCCGGCACAGGTCAAGGGCATTGTGGCTTTGGTTTCCGGCAGTGTGGAGGGGCTCAATCCAGAGAACATCCACGTCATCGATATGCGGGGCCGGGTGCTTAGTGAGGATATCGGCTCGGACTCCCTGTCGGGCGTGGCCCTAAGTCAGCAGGAAGTGCGGCGGGCTTATGAAAAGGAGCTGGAGAAACGGGTACTCTCGCTCCTAAGTCCGGTCTTGGGCTCCAATAAGGCCGTGGCCATGGTCTCGGCGGAACTGGACTTCCGGCAGCAACAGTCGGTAGTCAATATCCCGGCCGGAGATACGGAGGTCACCAGTGAATATGAGTTGCGCGAGGAGAGTCAGGGTACCGGAACGGGCGGGGTACCCGGCACAGATAGCAATATCGATGGTCCCCCCGTGTATTCGGGGACCGGCGGGGAGACCAGCCAGTCACATTCCCGAGAGGAACGTACTACCAACTACCATGTGGGAACGATGGTCGAGACCACCGTACAGCCCCCGGGACAATTAAAGCGGCTGTCCACTTCCGTGGTGGTGGATGGTCCGGTATCTGCGGCCGTGGCCGATCAGATCCAAAACGTGGTGTCAGTAGCCTTAGGCCTGGACAGTGAGCGTGGAGACCAGGTGCTTGTTTCTTCGATGACCTTTGACACCAGCCTGCAGCAGCAGTTGGAAGAGGATCTGGCGGCGGCGGAGGTTGCGGCCAAAGAGCGTGAGCGGGCGGAGATGATCCAAAACCTGATCATCGCCGGAGCATTATTCCTGCTACTGGTGATCACGTTGGTTGTGGTCATCCTAACCGCTAAGCGCCGCACGACGGCTCATAGCGAAGCTCAGGTGGTAGAAACAAAGGGGCCTACGGATCTCGGCAGTGTTTTCGTACCGGGTAAGGTTAGTCTTTTGGGGACGGTAATTCAGGTTAGTGAGGACCCGGAAGCGGATCTCAGCCCGGAGCAACGGGACATTAGGGAACTGGCCAAGAAGAAGCCTGAGGACGTGGCCCAGATCATCAAGCTTTGGCTGGCGGATAAATAGGGGGTGCCCCTGTGCCTCAGAAAAGTGGACTTCAGAAGGCGGCCATACTCCTGATTTCGCTCGGTGCGGAAACATCCAGCCGGGTTCTGAAGCAAGGCTTTTACGATGAGGAGATCGAGCAAATCAGTTACGTAATCGCCAATATGGATCGAATTGCGCCTGGAGCCAGGGATCAGGTTTTGGATGAGTTCGTGGAATTACAGCGGGCTAGGCAGTTCCTCGTCCAGGGTGGACCAAAGTACGCCAAGGAGATGCTCGAGAAGACGGTTGGGTCGGCCAAGGCGGCCGATATCCTGAAGCGGTTCGCTTCGGCTTCGCAGGGGATTCCGTTCCATTCACTGCGCAAGACCGATCCCAAGCACCTCCTGAGCTTTATCCGGGAAGAACACCCGCAGACGATCGCCATGATCCTGGCTTACCTAGATCCCGAAAACTCCGCAGCCATTCTATCGGCCTTGCAGCCGGAGCAGCAGGTAGAAGTGGCCAGGAGAATCGCCATTATGGAGCGTACCTCTCCGGAGATTGTCCAGGAAGTGGAGCGGGTTTTGGAGCGCAAACTTTCCGTAGTGATGTCTGAGCAAGTTACCAACGTCGGAGGCGTGAAGTCCCTGGTGGGGATGCTGAATATGGCGGATCGCTCTGCGGAGAAATCCATCTTGGAAGAACTGGAGCGGGTTGATCCGCGACTAGCTGAGGAGATCCGCCAGCAGCTCTTCGTCTTTGAGGACATCATTAAGCTGGACGATATGAGTATCCAGCGCATCTTGCGCGAGGTGAACACCAAGGACTTGAGTCTGGCGCTGCGGGGGGCGAACGAAGACGTCCGGGAGCGGGTTTATCGAAACCAGTCACAGCGTGCTGCGCAAATGTTAAAGGAAGAAATCGACTTCATGGGTCCGGTGCGCCTGAAGGAAGTCGAGGACGCCCAGCAGCGTATCGTGAAGGTTATCCGATCGCTGGATGAGGCCGGTGAAATTGTAATCTCGCGGGGTGGTGAGGATGCCTTTGTCAACTGATTTTCAAATCCTGAAAAAGGATTATCACAAGCCGGACGGTCAGATGCTCCTCCCCCTGAGGAATGCGTCCAATTCGGATGATTCACCCGCCGGCATGGCCCACCGCATTATCGAACAAGCCCGGGCCGAGGCCTTAGAGATCAAGGAAACTGCTCGCCGCGAGGGACACGAACAGGGATACCGTGAAGGTCAGCAGGCCGGGGAAAAACTGCGCACTGAAGCGCAGAGCATACGTAAGCAGGCCAAGAAAGTATTAGCTCAGGCTGAAGAAATGCGATCGCAGACCCTGGATGAAATGGAACCGGAAATACTGCAGCTGAGTGTGGAAATCGCGGAGAGGCTGGTCGAATCGCAACTGACCGTTGCCCCGGAGACGATCAAAAGCATTGTGCGGACAGCCGTGGAGGCCGCGCGTGACCGAGAGCGAGTGGTAATCCATGTCAGCCCGGGCGAGGCGGAATTGGTGCGAAACCACTCCAACGAGTTTCTGTCCGCTTTAGGTCCCGGGGCAACCATTCGGGTAATCAGCGATGCGGAAATCGCTGCCGGCGGATGCCGTATTGAGACCGAAGGGGTACTGCTGGACGCTACATTGGAGACCCGGTGGAATCTATTGTTGGAGGGTCTCCGAAAGGATGCCCGCTGATGAATGCTAGTATGGTTGATCTTTCCGCTTATAGCGAACGGTTAAGAAAGCTCCGCCTGATTCGCGTGTTGGGACAGGTTACCAAGGTGATCGGTCTTACCATCGAGGTCGAAGGGGTGAAGACCTTCATCGGAGAAACCTGCGAAGTGTTTTTGGAGGGTGAGGGCCGGCCGGTTCTGGCGGAAGTGGTCGGGTTTAAGGGGCAGACGGCACTGTTGATGCCTTTAGGGAACCTTCAGGGCGTACGTCCGGGCTGCAAGGTTGAAGCCCGGGGGCAGGTTCTGACGGTCAAGGTCGGGGAGCATTTGCTCGGGCAGGTTCTGGACGGTCTAGGTCGACCGACCGGTGGCCGATCCGGGGAGGGTCATGACTTTTCCGTTAATAACCCACCCCCCGATCCCATGCTCCGAAGGCGGATCGAGGAGATGTTGCCGACCGGGGTGCGGGCCATTGATGGATTTCTGACCTGTGGTCGCGGTCAGCGCATGGGCATCTTTGCCGGAAGCGGTGTGGGTAAGAGCGTACTTCTCGGGATGCTCTGCAGATACTGTGCCGCAGATGTGAATGTGGTCGCTCTGGTCGGAGAACGGGGGCGGGAGGTTCTCGATTTCATCGGACGCGACCTGGGTTCGGCCTTGGAACGTTCGGTCGTTGTGGTCGCCACCTCGGACCAACCGGCACTGGTGCGCCTGCGGGCCGCCTTTGTCGCTACAGCCATCGCCGAGTATTTCCGGGATCAAGGCCGGGACGTGCTGTTGCTAATGGACTCGGTGACCCGTTTTGCATACGCCCAGCGCGAGATTGGTTTAGCCGTGGGGGAGCCGCCCACGACCAGAGGTTACACGCCTTCGGTGTTCGCGCTTCTACCCCGGCTCTTGGAACGGGCCGGGACCAGCGCGGTGGGTTCGATCACCGGTTTTTACACGGTGCTGGTGGAAGGGGACGACATGCAGGAACCGATTGCCGACGCCGTGCGCAGCATCCTGGATGGACACATCGTGCTATCACGGGAGCTCGGGGCGCGAAACCACTTTCCGGCGATCGATGTCCTGCACAGTGCTAGCCGGCTCTTTCCAGACATCACCGATCAAGAGCACCAGCTGAGCGCAGGACGAGTGCGAAACCTGCTGGCTACCTACAACAAAGCGGAGGATCTGGTCAATATCGGGGCTTACGTATCCGGTTCCAACCCGATCATCGACCTGGCTGTAGAGAAGAACCCAGTGATCGTCGATTTTCTGAAGCAGGACATGGTTGAGTTTTCCGCTTTTGACGTTACAATTACCCGGCTGAGAGCGCTTGCCGGAAGGGAAGATACGGATGCCGATGTTTAGTTTTCGGTTGGAACCGGTGCTTCAGGTGCGAAAGATGCGGGAGCAGGAAGTCCACCAGGAACTGGCCCGCCTGGAGCAGACCCGGCAGGCGGCCGAACAAGACATGGTTTCGACCGTTGCCCAACTCAACAAGGATATCTGTACACCGAGTGTAGCTTCGATGGATATGTTCTTCAGCCTGCACCGCGAGCATTACCGGGAGTGTTTACGCGAACGCGTGGCTACCCAGGAGACCGCACTGCAGGAACACGGTCTCGCGGTGGAAGTGAAGCGCGACCAGTTGGTGCGAGTGATGCAGGACCGCCTGGTGCTGGAGAAGTTGAAGGAGAAGCAGGCGGAGTCGTTCAAGAGTAGAGAGTCGGCCCGGGAGATCCGGCAAATGGACGAACTGGGCACAACGACTTTTTGCTATAGAAGAATCATGAAGGGAGGTGAATAGTTGAACGTAGACCTATTTAGGATGCTCGTACCCACACCGGGTACGCCGGCGGGAAAGCCTGGATCAGGGATGCCGGGTAGCGTCTTTGCGGATTTGTTGCTTGTGATGCAACAGAGTTCGACCGAGTCCCTGGAGACAATACCGGCGTACATAGAAGAGCGATTGAACCTGTTTGCTTGTCCCGGGCAGCCCCTGGAGTTCGGGGAAGTGCTGCCGCAGCTGGAAGCGGAGCAGACTACCGAAGCAGCGCCGATAACAGTGCCAAATTCAGATTGGTTTTCCGCAGGGGTACCTGAGGAACAAACGGGGGTGCCGGTGTTTTCGATTCCAGAACAGCCGGAGAGACCACTGGCAGCACCAACACCTTTGACACCGTCAGAGGTAGTGCCGCAGGGAGTAATGTCGGCCTCAACGCCGGTAACACCGTCGGAGACAGCGCCGGTGGTGATCATTCCGTCCGTGTCGGTCGAACCCAGACCGTCCCCGGGGCTAGGTACCGCGGAACACCAGGTCGTCTTGCGTGCGGAAGCCTTATACCCGTCTGATTTATCTAGGACGGTACCGGTGCGGGTGGACGTTTCTCTGTTGCCAGAGACCGCCGCGGCTCAGGTTAATACCCGAGAGGTAATCCTCCCGGTGGTGCCTCAGCCGGTACGAGATCCGCAAACGGGGAAATCAGGAACAAGAACACTGTCCGAGACCGTGATCAACGCACCATCAGCGCCGGCTTCGAATCAGTCCAGGCCGGCCCCGGCCCTGCACCCGTTTCAGCCGATACCTGGCAAGGAACAGTTGCCGCCGGAACCGGTTCGCTTGAGCGTCCCGGTGGAACCCAACCAGAGTCAACCGGTAAAGCCTGCCCCCGAGATCAGGCTTTACGTAGCCGGAAAAACGGCGGAGCCGATCCTGGCCCCGGATCAAATCGTACCGACGACGACGGCAAACAAGGGAGGCACCGTGACCGCTCCTCCGGTGATTGCCAAGACTTTCCAGGAATCCATCACCCGCCAGGTGGTGGACCGGGTACTAGTTGCACTGGAGGGGATGCGCGGTCAGGTGGGGAAGGTCAGCCGCCTGGAACTAGCGTTGAATCCGCCCCAGCTCGGAAAAGTGGTGATCCGTCTGGTTTGGCAAAACGCCGGCCTGGAGGCGCGGTTCTACACGGTGGATCAGGCCGTCCGCAGTGCCCTTGAACAGGCCTTGCCCCAGCTCCGTGAAGCACTGGCGAAACAGGACGTGAATATTTTCGAAATGTCCGCCAATCTGGCCAGGGGTGAAGGAAACGGGCAGACGCCCACTGGACGGTGGCTTTCCAGGTTCATCCGTGAAGGTGATTCCGGTCCGGAAACAGAGAACCAGACGCCTGACCGGAAGACGGATACAGACTCACTGTTTGACCGACTAGCCTAGAAGGGGGAATCGAAAGTGGAAATTGGAGCGACCGGCAACTATACCCTACCGACTGAGCAGCAGAAGACAAAGCCCAGCGGCTTCTTTGACCAAGACACCTTTTTGAAGCTGCTCGTTGCCCAGCTGCAGAACCCGAACCCGTTTGCCCCGCCGGAGATGGACCAAATGATGAACCAGGCTGTTCAGTTCGGGATTATTGAACGCTTGGTGGGTTTGGAGCAGGAGATGCGCACCATGAACCGCAGCTTCTACATGGCCAGAGCCGCGGAACTAATCGGCCGTGAGGTGGTAGTGGCGAGCGGGAACAACCTGGTGTCCGGTATCGTGGAACGCGTTACCTTCAACGAACAGGGCGCAAACATGGTGATTGACGGACGGGAATACGACATCAATGCGGTGTTGGAAGTCAGGTGATAAAACTTGGTTAATAAAATCAATGGCATTGGAGCCCCAACCCCACGTCCGGTGACCGGCCCGACCGGCGGCACCAGATCGGACTTCAACCGACTACTTCAGGATGAAGTGGTCAAACAAGGCGAGGTGAAATTCTCGGCGCACGCTCTGAAGCGGCTGGCTGAAAGGCACATCACGCTGTCACCGTCAGACCTGCGCAAGATTAACGAGGCCGCCTCGGCAGCCGAGGCCAAGGGTGCCCGCCAATCACTTCTCATCTACGGGGATCTAGCGCTGGTGGCCAGTCTCGACAACCGGACCGTAGTCACTGCAGTCAGTGGTGCCCAAAGTGAACAGCGGATCTTTACCAACATCGACAGCGCGGTCATTATCAGGTAAGCAGCCGGTCCTTCGGGAGGCTGCGGGTTGTGGAATGATGGAAGCAACCCAGACTCATCATTATTAAGGAGGACAAAACTCAATGATCAGATCTCTACTCTCAGGCGTCTCGGGTCTGCGCAACCACCAGATCCGGATGGACGTCGTAGCCAACAATATCGCCAACGTGAATACCACTTCCTTTAAGGCCGGGCGTACCAACTTTCGCGAAATCCTAAGCCAAAACATCCGTGGTAACTCCATGTCCCACGTCGGTACCGACTCGGTTAATCCGGCCCAGGTCGGCCTCGGTATTGCGGTCCAGTCCATCGACATGATGTTCAGTCAAGGTTCACCGACTACCACCAACCGCGTGCTGGACGTGATGATCGACGGCAACGGTTTCTTCCGCGTGGCCAGTATGCAGTTCGACGGTGCTGATCCGACGGTGATCGATTACTTCTACACCCGTGACGGATCATTCTACGTCAATGATCAAGGCTATCTGGTGAACTCGTCCGGCCTTTATGTGCTGGGTGTGGGCAATTCGGAGTACCTTGACACCGAAGGCATAAACGATGTCATTAACCGTGTCTACGAAGTGGACGAAGACTTTTTCGGAGAGCCGATCCGCCTGTTCAACCCGGAAGCGGACGATGGTGATGAGATCGCAAATGCTCTGACCAGCCTCCGTATTGACCCCAACGGGTTGGTATTCGTAAACGGGATCGTGGACCGGGCCGCCCTGCTCCTGGTTGACAATTACACCAACCCGGAGAATCTGACCCGGCTCGGCGCGAACTTGTATGAAGTCCCGTTGGTCGGTGCGGATGCCGATGATCGTAATCCCTCCAACGTCGGCTGGGGCGTTCCCGCCAGCGGATACGGTCAGGGGAAATTGGTCTCCGGTGCCTTGGAGATGTCCAATGTGGACCTGTCCACGGAGTTCGCGAACATGATCATCACCCAGCGCGGCTACCAGGCGAACGCCCGGGTGATCACCACGTCCGACGACATGCTCGGTGAACTGATCAACCTCAAGCGGTAGTAATAGCTTAAATCAGAATTGAGGCCGGTTTTTATGACTGAGGCCACCACTCCAGCGGAAAATGGCAACGGCAAGAAGCCTAAAGGCAAGCCGATACGGCTGATCGTGTTACTGGTTGTGGCAGCCGCCCTCGCGGCGGTTGCCTACTTCTTCTTCTATGCGCCCGTTCCAGAAGAAAAGGAGATTCCCAAACCACCGACCACGGCGGTCGATATGGGGGTCTTGGTGGTCAATCTGGCCGATGGAACAGGTGGACGGTACCTGCGCCTCAGTGTTGTGGTTGAGATACCGGAAGACAAGCTGGTCCAGGACGAGTTCAAGAAGCGGGAACACCGGATCCGGCACGGCTTCCTGGCTACTCTGCGCCATAAGACATCCGCCGATGTACGCAGTTCGGACAGCATGGATGCGATCCGGGCCGACCTATTGGATGAACTGAACCGCCACTTAACTACCGGCGAGGCCCAAAATGTCTTCTTCACGGAGTACATGGTCCAATAGTGAGGTGGGTAAACGACGTGAGTATGAAAGAACAGGAGATCAGAGAGTTCCTGTCCAGGCTGGATGATGCACCGCCGGCACAGGTGAAGAAGGTGCGTTTCCCGGACTTGAGTGAATTGGGCTCATCCCAGATGAAGATCAGCCTGCGCTATCTGGAGGATGTGCGTGTCACCCTTTGTGCCGAACTGGGGGAGAAGCAGGTCAGGGTCAGAGATTTCCTGGCTCTGGACCAGGGTTCCATCCTGCAGTTGGAAACAGTGGCCGGTGATACTGTGTTTCTGCAGGTGAACGGCCTTCCTGTCGCCCGGGGCGAGGTAATCGTGATCAATGATGTGTTTGCGGTGCGTCTGCATGCGATTGAGCAGCCGCGTGTGTTTGGGGATGGAGAGGTGCGATGAGTGATCTCTTCTGGGCAGGGTTGCGGCTGGCCGTAACGCTGCCCCTGGTACTGTTACTTTGTTACCTGGTGTTGCGCTATGCACTGCCCAAGTGTATGGCTGGTTTCGGCAGTGGGCGGCGCATGCGGGTGGTTGAACAACTCCCGATGGGTCCAAAGGCTAGTCTAACCCTGGTCAGGGTCGGTGACCGGTACTACCTCCTGGCCCACCAGGACGGATCCGTGGTCGTGGTCAAGGAGTATGATGAGCTTCCGGAGACAATCGGAAACGAGGATTTCGCCCTGCAGGACGCCAAGCCGCTGAGCCCTCTCGATCCCCTTTTCAAGCGTCTGGCCGGCGGTGGTACCCTGCGCAAAAGGAAAGTCTGGCGTGGGTGAGTTAATGAAAAAAGCTTTCTTTGCCGCAATAGCTGTAGCCTTGCTGATGGTTGCGGCCCAGCCTGCGCTGGCGCAGCCGCTGCCGATACCGAACATCGACCTCAATATCGGTCCGGCGGAATCAACGACCGAGGTGGTGGACAGCGTCCGGCTGTTCATCTTCCTGACCGTTCTCTCTCTGTTACCGGCACTCCTGATCATGGTTACCTCGTTCACCAGGATCATCGTGGTGTTGGCCTTGCTGAAACAGGCGACGGGAGCGGTGCAGGCTCCGCCGGGAATAGTGCTGGTCGGTCTGGCCCTGTTTCTGACCGTATTCATCATGGCCCCGGTGTATGCCGAGATCAACGAGACGGCCATCCAGCCGTTTATGGCGGCGGAAATCGATCAGGTGGAAGCCCAGGAACGAGCAGCCGTCCCCCTGCGCACCTTTATGCTGAAGCAGACGCGGGACAAGGATCTGGAACTGTTTGTGAGTCTGTCCGGGGTCGAAAACCCCGTCCGGGAGACGCTTCCGCTCTCAACGGTAATTCCGGCCTTTATTATCAGCGAGCTAAAGACGGCTTTTCAGATGGGCTTCATGCTCTATCTGCCGTTTTTAATCATTGACATGGTGGTAGCCAGCATCCTGCTATCCATGGGGATGTTCATGCTACCGCCGGTCATGATTTCGCTTCCTTTTAAATTGTTGTTGTTTGTGTTGGTGGACGGCTGGTACCTAGTGGTACGTTCACTAGTAGAAAGCTTCCACTAATGGAAGGAGATGGCCGCGTTTGACGACGGTGATGGCTCTGGAACTAGTCCAAAAGAGCCTGATGATGGTTCTGCTTCTGATTGCTCCGCCCCTGCTCGTCAGCCTGCTGGTCGGGCTGGTGATCAGCCTTTTGCAGGCGGCGACACAGGTCCAGGATCAGATGATCACCTTTGTCCCGCGCATGATCGCCGTCTTCCTGAGCCTCCTGCTCCTGGCTCCGTGGTACATGAAGATGATCACCAGCTATGCGCACGATGTGATCACGACCATGGCCAAGACGGTGGGTTAGGCGAACAGTGGACGTACTGGCGAACCTGAGCAATCTGTCCGTTTTCATGCTGGTGATGGCCAGACTGACCGCGTTTATCGCTGTCTGCCCAGTGTTTTCGATGCGGGAGATTCCGGCTACGGTGAAGGCTGGACTTGGTTTTGTACTAGCCTTGGCACTCTATCCGTTGGCTGTGACGCACGCGTCCGCCCCGCCCCTGGACAATACCCTGGCCTTTACGCTGGTGGTGCTTCAGGAGACGGCTGTGGGCCTGGGGCTTGGCATTCTGACCGTTTTTGTGTTCAACGGCATTCGTACCGCCGGCCAGTACATCGGGCTGCAGATGGGCTTTGGGATTTCGGAAATGGTGGACCCGAACAGCGGGCGCAGTGCCATCATTTCGGAGCTACTGTGGCTCTTGGGCCTGGTGTTCTTTATCAGCATGAACGGTCATCACTTGTTGGTGAGTGCTCTGGCCAAGAGTTTCGAATTGTTGCCGATCGGTGCCGCCGTGGCCCAGATGAAGACCGCTCAATTCGTAGCGCAGAGCTTCGCCGGGCTTTTCCTGATCGCCTTGAAGATCGCGGCCCCCTTGATGGGGGTGCTGTTGGTGACAGATATCACACTTGGGTTACTGGTGCGAATGGTGCCTACGATCAACGTCTTTATGCTCGGCTTTCCGTATAAGATTCTCATCGCCTTCCTGGTACTGGCGGTGACCATTCCGATGGCGGGCTGGGTCATGGGACGGGTGTTTGAACAGATGAACGCGGATCTCCTCATTCTGATGCGCCTGTTAGGTGGTGGTTAGCTTTGGCCGGGAAAGAAAGTGGACAGCAAAAGACCGAACAACCAACCCCACGCAGGCTGCAGGAAGCCCGGAAAAAGGGGCAGGTGGCGAAGAGTCAGGACCTGACCGGAGCGATTTCACTCCTGGTCGTGCTGCTGATTCTGTTCGTAACCCGCGACTGGTTCATCCTCAGTCTGGAACGGATATTCACCACCTACCTGCACAGCTTCGCGGTGTACGAGGTGACCGCTCAGACTGTACCCTATCTCGTGTTGCAGTCTCTGCTGATGCTGTTTCAGATCCTGGCCCCGGTGTCTCTGGCGGTGTTGCTGGTAGTGATCCTCGTGAACCTGACGCAGGTGGGATTCCTATTTGCGCCCACCGTACTCGTACCCAAGATGGAGCGGCTGAGCGTGACCGGCGGATTTAAACGGATCTTCAGCACCTCCGGGCTGGTGGAGTTTCTGAAGGCGTTTGTCAAGATTTTTATGGTTGGCGCGCTTTGCTTCTGGATCATCCACTCCCGGATTCCGGAGCTGTTGGTGCTCTCGATGACCACGCCGGGGCGCGGCCTATATATCGTTAGCGACCTGATGCTGGTGGTGCTGGCGGCGGCGGCCGGGGTCTACCTGTTCCTGGCCCTGCTCGACCTGGTGTACCAGCGGCACGCGCACCATAAACAGATGATGATGACCAAGCAGGAAGTTAAAGACGAGTACCGCCAGACCGAGGGTGATCCCCACTTAAAGGCTTGGCTGCGGCGCCGGCAGCGCGAAATCGCACTGAACCGGATTCGCGAGGAGGTACCACGCGCGACCGTGGTGGTCACCAACCCCACCCACGTGGCCGTGGCTCTGCAGTACGTGGAAGGGGAGATGGAAGCCCCGAAAGTGACCGCTAAAGGCGCGGAGTACTTGGCCAAGGTTATTCGTGATTTGGCCGCAGAACACAACGTGCCTATCGTGGAGAACCGGGAAGTGGCCCGCTTTCTATACCAGCGGGTGGAGGTGGGGCAGAGTGTCCCAGTGGGTCTTTACCAAGCGATAGCGGAGATTGTGGCGATGGTTTACCGGGTGAGGAAACAGCGTAGCGCCGTTTAACTGGAGGCAGCGTTTTTGGCTAGACAACCGATGGCTCTGGGCATAAAAAGGTACGCGGAACTGATCATTGCCGGAATGGTCATCGGAATCGTGCTGCTGATTATCATTCCGTTGCCGCCTGCGGCTCTGGACCTGTTTCTGGTGTTGAGCCTCACCCTGGGGATCGTGATCCTGCTGATCACGCTGTTTACCAGCGACTCGCTGCAGTTTTCGGCCTTTCCGACCCTGCTTTTGGTGGTCACGCTCTTCCGTCTGGCGCTGAATATCTCGTCCACCCGGTTGATCCTGGGTCAGGCTGAGGCCGGGAAGGTGATCGCCGCTTTTGGAACCTTCGTAGTCGGCGGTAGCTATGTTATCGGTTTTATCGTCTTTATGATTATTACGCTGGTGCAGTTCGTGGTCATCACAAACGGATCCAGTCGTGTGGCTGAAGTCGGCGCCCGGTTTACCCTGGACGCCATGCCGGGCAAGCAGATGGCTGTGGACAGTGATTTTAACAGCGGCCTGATTACCGAGGCCGAGGCCCGGGATCGCCGGAAACGGCTGCAGAAGGAAGCGGATTTCTTCGGAGCCATGGACGGTGCCACCAAGTTTGTGCGCGGCGAGGCCATCGCCGGCCTGGTGATCGTGTTTATCAATATTATTGGCGGGTTCGTGGTGGGCCTGGTGATGATGGGGATGGACCTGCAGACGGCGCTGACCACCTTCACCATTCTGGCCATCGGTGACGGACTGGTCACCCAGATTCCGGCCATCCTGATCTCCACGGCAACCGGCATTCTGGTGACGCGGGCCACATCGGACGGGAGCTTCGGGGCGGACATCGCGAAGCAGTTGCTCGCCTTCCCGCGGGTAATGACGGTGGCGGCCGGAATCCTGTTCGTTTTAGCGCTGATCCCGGCGATGCCGAATCTTCTGTTCCTGGCACTCTCGGGCGGGATGGGCTACCTGGCCTTGACCCTGACGAGGGAGGAAAAGAAGCAGGAACTAGCTGATCAGGAGTCCCGCATCCGAGTTGACAAGAGCGAGCAGAAGAGCGCTGAACCGGAGAATGTCCTGACTCATTTTCAGGTCGATCCGCTGGAAGTTGAGATCGGCTACAGCCTGATCCCGCTGGCTAGCGAGGAACAGGGGGGGGATCTCCTCCACCGGGTGGCCGCCGTACGGCGCCAATGTGCGCAGGAACTGGGCATCTATGTACGCCCGATCCGGGTGCGGGATAACTTACAACTGAAACAAACCTCGTACGTCTTTAAGCTGCGCGGCATTGAGGCCGCCCGTGGGGAACTGATGCCGCAGCACCTGTTGGCGATGGATCCGACCGGGCAAAACAAGATTCAGGGGATCGAAACGCGCGAGCCGACTTTTGGCCTCCCGGCCTGGTGGGTCGAGCCGCGATACCGCGAGGATGCCGAAATTAAGGGGTTTACGGTGGTCGATCCGGCCACGGTTCTGGTCACCCACCTTTCCGAGTTTATCCGCGGCCATGGGCATGAACTCCTCGGCCGCCAAGAAGTACAGGAACTGATGAATGTGGTCAAGGAGAAGAATCAGGCGGTTGTTGAGGAGCTGGTTCCCAATCTGCTCTCCCTGGGTGAGGTGCAGAAGGTACTGCAAAACCTGCTCCGTGAAGGGATATCGATTCGTGATCTGGTCACCATTCTCGAGACGCTGGCGGATCGGGCCCGCTACGAGCGGGATGTCGACTATTTAACCGAGGGGGCTCGTCAATCGCTGGCTCGGACCATCACAAAGCTTTACGGCGACGGGGACAAGCTAAATGTGATTACCGTGCATCCCCGACTGGAACAAGAGCTGATCGACGCTCTTCAGGCGACTTCGCTCGGGAATTACCCGGTGTTAGAACCGAACCGGATGCAGAAGCTGGTGAATCAGATCAGCGATGTGGTTCAGCGAGTCAACAGCAAGGGTATCACACCGGTGCTGATTACGTCCGGCCGGGTCCGACTGCCCCTGCGCAGGCTGACGGAAAGGTACATTCCACAGCTGCCCATTGTTTCCATGCAGGAGATCTTGCCCCACATCAATGTGGAGGTCGTTGGAACGGTGGTGCTGGATGAAGATTAAGAAATACCTGGTGCGGGATATGCGCGAAGCGATGCAGCGGATCAAAGAGGATATGGGACCTGATGCCGTGATTCTGGCCAGCAGGAAGGTGCGAGGGCGCGGAATCCTGGGTTTGTTCCGGCCGCGGCGCCTGGAGGTTACGGCGGCGCTGGATGAGCCGCGGGAAACCGCCAAAGTGGCCGCAAAACCGGAGCCGGAGGCTGCGCACACCGCATCAAGGCGAACCTATTCCCGGGCGGCCCCCGAGTTGCAGTTCGCCCTGGCTGATGAGGATGGTCGTCCGCCGGCGGTGACTCAGCCGCGCCAGTGGGACAAGCTCAGCGTTCACCAGGAGCTTCACGAAATGAAGAGCCTGCTGAACCGTCTGACCTCCTACAACAGCGCCTTTGCGGCGGGAGAAGGCTTTTTTAACCGCTGGGAGCAATTCCTTACAGAGAATGAAATTGACAAGGAAATTATTACCGATATAATGAAAACACTGCGCGACCAGATTGACCCGTCAGACGTAAAGCGGTATGACCGGGCCAGGCTGTGCGTACAGAATGAAATAATGAACCTGGTAGCGCCGGCGTACAGCGACCAGGATCTCGGGCACGTGGTCGCCTTCGTTGGCCCGACTGGGGTGGGCAAGACCACCACGCTGGCCAAGCTGGCGGCTCAGTACACATTGTTTCATGGGAAGTCTACGGCCGTAGTCACGCTGGACACCTACCGGATCGGTGCGGTGGAGCAACTGCAGATATACGCTGACATTATGGGGGTACCCCTGGAGGTAGCCAACACTCCAAGCCAACTGAAAGATGCGGTGGCCAGGCACCGAAATAAAGATTTTGTTTTCGTGGATACTGCCGGGCGCCCGTCTCACGAGAGTTCGAAGATCACCGAGATTAAGACCTATCTGGACTCGATCGATGAGCCGGTGCAAGTGCTGTTATGCTTGAGCTGCAATACCAAGCAGCGCGACCTGCTGCGGGTCTTAACGGACTTTAGTCAGTTGAACTATTCGGCCCTGGTCTTCACCAAACTGGATGAGACCGAGGCCACCGGAAGCATCCTAAACCTGATTCGCTACTCCGGCATTCCGGTTACCCACATCACCAACGGACAGAACATGCCGGATGACATTGAGGTCTTGTATCCAAAGAAACTGGCCAAATTGCTCACGAGGGGGGCGGGACTGGATGCGTGACCAGGCTTACAAGCTGAGAATACTGGCCAACCGCCAACAGCCCGAACAGGCTACGGCGGTATCCGGACCCAGGGTGATTGCGATTACCAGTGGAAAGGGAGGGGTCGGCAAGACCAACATCTCTGTTAACCTGGGTCTGGCCTTGGCCATGATGGGTAAACGGGTGGTGCTGTTCGACGCCGATCTGGGGCTGGCTAACGGGGAGGTGCTCCTGGGGGTTGCGCCCAAGTATAGCCTGTTTGATGCTCTGTTCGGAGACAAAGCAATCGAGGATATTGTGGTCACCGCGCCCTACAAAATGAGGCTGATTTCCGGCGGTTCGGGTATACAGGAACTGGCCAATCTGGATCGCGCACAGCAGGCCCGGGTGGTTGAGATGTTGTCCTACTTCAAAGACTCCACAGACTACCTGCTGATCGATACCGGAGCCGGGATCAACAAGAGTGTCTTAGGTTTCCTGGCCGCGTCTCAGGAAGTGCTGGTGGTGGTTACGCCTGAGCCGACTTCCCTTACCGACGCCTACAGCCTGATTAAGGTACTTTCGCGCTACAAGCTGCACGACAAGGTCTATCTGGTGGTGAACCGGGTCACGGGGGACAAGGATGCCCAACAGGCAGCGCGGAAGATTAAGCTGGTGGCGAAGAAGTTCCTGGGGTTTAACATCGAACATATTGGATCAGTGGCTGAGGACGCAGCGGTGTTACGAGCCGTACGCAACCAGCAGCCGTTTATCATTGCCGAGCCAAACGCCGGTTCCTCGAAAAGCGTAGAGCAGTTGGCTCGTTTGTTAGCTAACGAAGATTTGGATGCCGTGAAATCCGGGGCAATTGATGGCTTTTTCGGACGGTTAATGCGCTTGTTCGGGTGAGGATGAGGTGCGATGAACCTACAAAAGTTGTTAAGAGTTGGAGCGAAACTGACGGTGTTCTCGCCGCCCAAATCGGAGATCGTCTACCAGGCCTATCTTGAAGCGTTTACAGAGGAAGGGCCGGCGATTAGCGTCCCGCAGAAAACCGGGCAGCGCCTGGTGCTGCACTACGGTAATCCGGTACGGGTTCGTTTCCAGATCGGGGGGTCACAATCCGTCGAGTTTAGGACCACTGTCGTCGGTGAGTCCAAGTCACACTTAATCCTGGCTGCGCCCGAGGCCATAAGTAAGGTGCAGCAGCGGGAGGCGGTTCGCTTCCCGATTGTGATCGAGGTCGAATGTAGTATCGGGGAACCGGACGCCAGGACGGTGAAAATGGACACGGTGGATATCAGTGCGGGCGGGCTTTGCTTGCGTGCCGGAAGCAGCATCGCGGAGGGAACCGAAATTTGGATGACCATACCAATGGTGCGGCAAAACAAGAAGCAATTGATCAATGCCGAAGGCGCCGTCATTCGTTCCATAGTGCTGGAACACCGCTACGGTTTGGAACACCAATGGGCTCTAGGGTTTACTAAGATTAACCGCGCTGATCAGGACTTCATTGTCGGGTTTATCTTCGAGCAGATGGCTAAACAGCGGCCGAAGCTGTAAACCGGGGTGCATTCATATGAACGAGGTAGGGGGGTCGCAGATGTCCAGTGATAAGTGGCAGCAGTATCAGCATCAAAGAGACCAGCTCCTGCGTAACGAGCTGATTCTCGACCACCTACCGCTGGTCAAATATGTAGCCGGAAGGCTCGCGGTCCGCCTGCCGGTTTCGGTAAGCTTTGAGGATTTGGAAGGTTGGGGCGTATTCGGCCTGATGGAAGCAGTCGACCGGTTCGACCCGTCTCAGGGGGCGGACTTTAAAACATATGCCTACCACCGCATCCGGGGTGCCATCCTGGATGAACTGCGCCGCCAGTCCTGGGTTCCCCGGACCCTATGGCAGAAGCTCCAGAACATCAACGAGGTGCGGGAGCGACTGGAGAAGGAAGTGGGGGAATCGGTGTCCGATAAGGCGGTCGCGGAGGCCCTAGGTCTTTCGCCGGATGAGTATCACCAGCTGTCTGGGCATTTTCAACGGATTGCACTGGTATCACTGGACGACGTTCGGGTTTCCCAGGACTCCGAACCCGTGACCTGGACCGATCTGATCGAAGACCGCTCCAGTCCCGACCCGATCGAGAAGGTATTGGACGAGGAGAACTGGGAGGTCCTGATTGAGGCGATTAACAGGCTAGAGGAGCGGGACAAGCTGATTCTTGGTCTTTATTACCAGGAGGGACTGACCCTCAAGGAAATGGGAGGCGTACTGGAGATCACCGAATCGCGGGTTTGTCAGCTGCATTCCAGAGCCGTAAACCGGCTTCGGCTGCAGTTGGCGGACAGGGGGTGAGTGAGATCGGCGGATTAGCGAACCCTTGGCTGTTTACGGTAGCCTACATCGGGTTGGTGGCGGCCCTCTTGGTCGGTCTTTATTTCTTGATCCGCTACGTGGCCGAGCGTAATCGATCGGCACCGCCACCGGGCTTTCAGGATGAATTGGAGGCCCAGACCAGTGAAGAGGTACAACTGGACGTCCGGCTCGGGAACCTAGAGAACCAGCTGCAGCAGTTGATTGCGATTAACATTCAGCTCAATGAGCGTTTGAAATGGGTCGAGGGCCAGATGGGGGTGGCGCTCTCCAGGGGTACTTTTGGGGATCGCAAGGCCACAACGGAGGAGCAGGTCTGCCAGGCCTTTGAACAGGGCAAGACCGTTAGTGAGCTCGCCCACCAGTTCGGCCGCAGCAAGGGTGAGATTGAGCTGATGCTGAATCTACGCCGGATTCGAAAAGGAGGAGTAAGATGATCAGAGGGATATACACGTCCGCTTCCGGGATGGTGGCGGGTCAGCACCGGATGGACGTTGCTGCCCACAACACTGCCAATGTCCAAACCCCGGGTTACAAGCGTCAAAGCGTGCGTTTCGCTCCTTTCTTGGACATGGCGTTGGTGCGTCTTCCGGATGGGCAGGCGCAGGGAGCAATTTCCGGGATCGGATCGATTAACCTGGGCGCGAAGCTGGACGCTTTAATCACTGATTTTTCCGAAGGCCCCCTGCAGTATTCGGGCCGGGACAAGGATATCGCCCTTGATGGGAAAGGATTCCTGGTGGTGGCCGAACCTGAAGGGGAGGAGATCTTCTACACCCGGGCCGGCTCACTGGCGGTGGACGCTGAAGGTGTCCTCATCACCGCTTCCGGCCACTATTTGCTGGGTGAGAACGGCCGGATTGAAGTACACGATCCATCACGCCTGGTATTCGAGCCGGACGGCCGGGTCCTGGCCGACGGTAAGCTGATCGACCGGCTACGGATCGCCTTTTTTGATGATGAAAGTGTACTGCAGCGTTCCGGGGAAGGCTTGTTCAGACTTCCTGAAGGAGAAAGCGAGAGTTCTGAATCGGGGCGGGTGCATGTGAGGCAGCATTACCTGGAGAACTCCAACGTCGACCTGGCACAGGAGATGGCGGACATTATTGTTGCGGCACGTACCTACGCTGCTAACCAGCGTGTGGTGACCACCCACGATTCGCTGTTGGAAAAGGTGGTGAATCAAATTGGCCTGGTCCGCTAGCGCCTTGAGCTAGGCTGCCGACGTGCGTCCTTGAGCAGGAATGGGGGTTGGGAACCGGGAATGGTGTTAATAGAGATTCATATCGGGATTGCGGAATACGGTGTGACCAAGGCGCCGTACAAGCTGGCTACGCTTGGATTGGGTTCCTGTGTGGGGGTGTGCCTATTCGACCGCACTGTTTTGGTAGCAGGGATGGCCCATATTATGCTGCCGGACAGCACCAGTTTCAAAGCCGCGACTAAACCGGCCAAGTTTGCCGATCTCGGGGTGCCACTGCTGGTCAGGGATATGGAGCGCCTGGGGGCCCGGGCATCACGCGTGCAGGCGAAGCTGGCGGGCGGGGCCCAGATGTTCATGAGTAACGATAAGAGTTCGGTGCTGAACATCGGTCAGCGCAACGTGGGAGCGGTGAAAGCTGCTCTGAGCGGTTTCGGCATCAGGATTCTGTCCGAGGACGTGGGGGGATCCGTGGGCCGTACAATCATATTTGATTCCCGCACCGGAGAGCTTAGTATTCGCAGCCTTGGTAAAGGCACAAAGGTAATATAGGATGGATTTTCAAACATTTCGAGACCAGGTAAGCACGAGGCTGAAGCTCGACCTTAACAGCTACAAGGAGACTCAGCTGAAGCGGCGTATTGACAGTCTGATGTCGCGGCGTAAGATCGAAGGGTACAGGCAGTATCTGCACCAACTGGTGACTGAGCCCAAGGTGTTTGGCGAATTTGTGGACTACCTGACGATTAACGTTACCGAGTTCTTCCGGGACAAGAAGCCTTTTGAGCACCTGGAAAAGACGATCTTACCGGAGATGTTCAGGAAGAAGAGTCAGCTCAAAATTTGGAGTGCAGCTTGTTCCAACGGTGCGGAACCCTATTCGCTGGCGATTATCCTGAGCGAGCTGACACCGGAAAAGAAGCACCGTATTGAGGCCACGGATCTGGATCCAGGAATCCTGAAGGTGGCCGCGGAAGGGCGGTACCCGGCTGATCTGTTGCGGAACATGGCCCCCGGCCGTGTACAGAAGTACCTTAAGCAGGAAAACGGGTTCTACTACCTGGATGCACAAACCAAAAGCCGGGTGCAGTTTAGACGGCATGACCTGCTTTCGGATAGCTACGGTTCCGGCTACGACCTGATCGTGTGTCGTAACGTCCAGATCTACTTCACACGGGAGGCGCAGGAAAAGATTAATGTACGCTTTTGTAAGGCGCTGGTTCCAGGTGGCATTTTGTTCCTGGGATCGAGTGAGACGATCTTCAATTATACGGACTTGGGCTTCGAACGGATGGTATCTTGTTTTTATCGTAAGAAGTGATCAAGAGGAGCAGTAAAGACTACGAGGGGGTGCAATCCACGTGCAGATTTCGTCGCAAGAGTTAGACGTCCTACAGGAAATTGGGAACATCGGAGTCGGGAATGCCGCTACCGCTCTGGCTAATCTGCTTCAACAGAAGATCGACATCAGTGTTCCACAAGCCCGGTTTGTTTCTCTGGAGGAGACCATCGGTATTGTTGGGAGCATAGAGTCGGCAGTGGTCTGCGTTACTCTTCGTGTCGAAGGGGATATTAAGGCCACAGTGCTGTTTATCTTTTCCGAAGAGGGCGCCTTCCAGTTGATTGACCTGTTGACCGGCATGGACCCTGGTTCTACAGCCGTGCTCGACGAGATGGGCCGTTCCGTAGCCATGGAAATCGGAAATATTCTTACGGGTTCCTTTCTCGGGGCCATCGCCGAGCTAACCGGGATGCGTCTCACCCCTTCGGTTCCCTATTTGGCGCACGATATGCTGGGGGCAATTCTACCCACGGCTCTGGCCGAATTTGGATACAATGATGACCAGGTCCTGATGATTCAGACCACTTTCACCCGGAATACCGGTGATGCGATCCACAGCAAGTTCGTTCTGCTGCCGGACGTAATGTCACTGAAGCAACTGTTCCTAAGCCTCGGGATGGAACAATAGCAAGTTTTTGACCATGCAGGAGGGATGAGCCTTGTCTAAGCGGATTTTAGTTGTCGATGACGCGGCCTTCATGCGGATGATGATCAAGAATATCCTTACCAAGTCCGGTTATGAAGTGGTGGGGGAAGCGGAAAACGGTTCCTTGGCCTCCAAAATGTATATGGAATTGAAACCGGATCTAGTGACCATGGACATCACCATGCCTGAGATGGACGGGATCGAGGGTGTGAAGCAGATTCGCAAGAATGACCCGAATGCGAACATCATTATGGTCAGCGCTATGGGGCAACAGGTCATGGTCATGGAGGCCATCCAGGCCGGGGCTAAGGACTTTATCGTCAAGCCCTTTCAGCAGGAGCGCATCCTGCAGGCCATAGACCGGGTGTTGTCCCAATAAAGGGTTTACCAAAAATCTAAGGCGAAGGGAAGACCTTAGTCTTGAAGGAAATCCTGTCCCAAGCCGAAATTGATCACCTACTTTCCGCCGTATCCACCGGACAGGTGATGGCGGAAGAACTCCTGGAGCGGGAACACCAGGAAAAGTCATACAAGCCGTATGACTTTAGACGCCCGAACAAGTTTTCCAAAGAGCAGCTGCGCACTCTTCAGACGCTGCACGATAACTATGCGCGGATCCTGTCCGGATTTCTCTCGGGCTATCTCCGGGCGAATATTGTGGTCCGGGTGGCGTCAGTCGATCAGTTCACCTTCGACGATTTCGTCCGCTCCATCCCGATTCCGACCGTACTGACCGTCTTTACGCTCGAGCCGCTTAAGGGTATGGCCGTGATGGAGACAAACCCTCAGTTTATCTTTCCGATCATCGACCTGATGTTCGGCGGACCAGGCGAAATGCCCCGTAAGGTACGGGACATGACCGATATTGAGCTTTCCGTGATTCGTAAGCTCACGAAGAAGCTCTTTGAAAACTTACAGCTGGCCTGGCAGGACGTGTACAGCATCGAGCCCCACATCGAGGCCATTGAGACACAACCCCGCCTGCACCAGATTATCTCCCCCAACGAGATTGTAGCCGTGATCACCTTCACCACAGTGGTGGGGGGAACGGCACGCGGACTGATGAACATCTGCCTGCCGCACATCGTGCTGGATCCGATGCTGATCCACCTTTCTTCGCACTATCGGTTCGTGCACAGTGCGCTTCAGGCCGACGGTACCGAGGAAAAACACCTGAGTCACTGGCTTCGGAGAGTGAATGTCGATCTGTCGCTGGTGGCCGGAGAGAACGAGATCTCCGTGCGGGATTTTCTGAATCTGCAGGTTGGTGATGTCATCCCCTTGAGCCGCCGGACTAATCAGGATCTCGATCTATACGTGGAGGAACAGCTGAAGTTTAAGGCCCAGGCCGGTGTTTTGGGACGGTACATCGGTGCCCAGATAACATCACTGGTGGAAGTAGGTGAATAATAATTGACTGACCGGATGCTAAACCAGGACGAAATCGATGCCCTGTTGCAGATGGCCGAGGATCCGGAGCCCTCTTCCGTGGCCGGGCCGCGTGGCGTAACCCAGCTTAGCGATGAGGAAATAGATGCCCTGGGCGAAGTTGGAAATATTGCCATGGGTGCCTCCGCAACCACCCTTTCCACCCTGCTCAACCAAAAGGTCAGCATCACCAGCCCGGTTGTTGAGGCCCGGCTCCGGGAAGATTTGGTGGGCGCTTTTCAAATACCCTACTTGGTCGTGGAGGTTGGTTACACGGAAGGGTTTGAGGCCACCACTCTGCTGGTGATCAAGATTCGGGACGCCTGCATGATTGCCGACTTGATGATGGGAAACGACGGTTCCAACCCCCCCGAAGCCCTGGACGAATTGAGTATCAGTGCGGCTTCGGAGGCCATGAACCAAATGGTCGGTTCCGCGGCGACCAGTCTGTCCCAGATGGTGGGAAGGCCCATTTCCATTACACCTCCAGTGGCCCACGTGCTGGAGCAGGAGTCGATTTCGACGCACCCGGTGTTTTCTACTTTTGAAGACACGATGGTGGTTGTCAACTTTAACATGACCATCGGCAGCCTGGTCAACACCGAGATTATGCAGATCATGACCGTGGATATCGCCCGGACAGAGGCCCGAATGTTTTTGAGTAGCCTCGAGCTGGATGACGACATCGCGACCACAGATATTGCTACCGAGGACCTTCCGGCACCGAAACCGGCACCGAAACCGGCACCGGTCACACCGCCGACAGAGCACGCTTCAATACCCGTTCGGGCTGAGGTTCCAACTGACGGTCAGACCGCACCGCCGGTTTCTCAAGGGGCTGCTCCCGCGGCACCTAGGGTGAATGACGATAAGTTGAACTTGATCCAGGACATTCCCTTGAAAGTAACGGTGATCCTGGGCCGCACCCGTCGTCCGATCAATGAGGTTCTGGGGCTGGCACCGGGTGCGATTGTGGAGTTGGCGGCTCTCGCTGATGAGCCGGTGGAGATTCTGGTTAATGGGGTGACGGTGGCCAAAGGTGAGGTCGTGGTGGTAAACGAGAACTTCGGGGTACGCATCACTTCGATCATGAGTCCCAGAGAACGCGTGGAGCAGCTCTACGGGATCCGTTAAGCGGATCTACTTTTCGATACCATAGCGCCCTTTGTCCGCAGGGGCGACCAGGATCAGGGCATCCTGAGGCTCGACCTTTTTGAAGGAAATCTGCTTCTTCTCCGTCAACTCATTGTTGACCAGGGTCAGTTCAAAGACCTTGATCTCAAAACCCTCCCGTCCGGGTTCAACTACCCGGATTTCCCCCGGCTTCAGTGTTTCGCCAACCCTAAAAACCGTCCTCGGCTCGATCACCCGGCGTTCCGTCTCGGTTTTGTAGACGGTGTTGGTGGCTTCCTCGGAGTGGCCGAATATCTCCACGACCAGGTTGTTCTCCTCGA
>Ga0048257_100145_pt1 | contig 27232 bp, 38 predicted proteins | sample SubbioWold_Dec13_FD_54351 | JGI IMG/M metagenome (GOLD analysis project Ga0048257, IMG submission 54351) | Serpentinite rock and fluid subsurface biosphere microbial communities from McLaughlin Reserve, California, USA - CSWold_Dec13... | ecosystem: Environmental > Terrestrial > Deep subsurface >...
TTTTGGAGGACGCAAGGGGCAGCTTGACTTGGAAATTTTTAGTACCTCCATTTTGTGCGTGCACCCAGGGTGTGGCTGTCTATTGACTAAAGCGTAAAAAAGTGATAGTGTTATAAGTCGTTGCCTTTGTAATTGGGTATTTGTTGGATATAATGGGGTAATACTACTTAGATAGGTCAATATGTGAAGAAGCGAGGCAGATTAGGCACCGTGCTTTTAGTATTTAACTGCAGGGGGTTGAGCTATGTCGTTTTCAGTACCCCGCACCCGGATTGTGTATGGCAATCAGCGTGAAGCCCTACCGTTACCAGACCTTGTAGAGGTTCAGAAGCGTTCCTACCGTTGGTTTCTCGGTCAAGGACTGCGTGAGGTCTTCCAGGATGTTTCCCCGATCCGGGACTTTACCGGTAATCTTGTCCTCGAATTTCTAGATTATACCCTGGGTGAACCGAAGTACGCCGTTCAGGAGTGCAAGGATCGGGATGTGACCTATGCCGCATCGCTTCGAGTTAAGGTACGGTTAATCAACCGGGAGACTGGTGAGGTTAAGGAACAAGACGTCTTTATGGGCGACTTTCCGCTGATGACGGACAAGGGTACCTTCATTATTAATGGTGCTGAGCGCGTTATTGTAAGCCAGCTGGTGCGCTCGCCCGGCGTCTACTTCGGGTCGGACCAGGACACTGCGGGTAAATTCCTGTATACGGCCACAATGATCCCGAACCGGGGGGCTTGGCTGGAGTTCGAAACCGATTCCCTGGATCACATTTGGGTCCGGGTCGATCGGACTAGAAAGATTCCGGCCACCGTACTGATCCGTGCCCTCGGCTTTGGCACTAGGGCCAGTGTGCTCGAGCTTTTTGATAACCACAAGAGCATTCAGGAAACCCTGACCAAAGACAATGCCGAGAGTGAAGAAGACGCCCTAATCGAAATCTACAAGAGACTCAGACCGGGTGAGCCTCCGACTGCGGACAGTGCCCGTTCTCTGCTGGAATCCCTCTTTTTTGATCCCAAACGTTATGACTTGGCCTTAGTCGGCCGGTACAAGTTTTATAAGAAACTCAAACACGGTGTTCTCTACCGCTACCCGGAGGAGCTTTCGGGGAGGACGGATGTGGATTCGGTTCTGCGCGAAGAACTCCCGATCGAACGCGAATTTATCAGGATCCTGACCAGAGACGACATCGTGGCTACCGTAAAATATATTATCGGGTTGCTTGACGGCGAAGGCCGGGTGGACGATATCGACCACCTGGGTAATCGGCGTTTGCGCTCGGTGGGAGAACTCTTACAGAACCAGTTCCGCATCGGCTTGTCCCGCATGGAACGAGTGGTGCGGGAACGGATGACCATCCAGGACGTTGAGGTGATCACGCCCCAGGTGCTGATCAACATCCGCCCGGTGGTCGCGGCGGTAAAGGAGTTCTTCGGTTCCAGCCAGCTGTCGCAGTTTATGGATCAGACCAACCCACTGGCGGAGCTTACGCACAAGCGGCGTCTCTCGGCATTGGGACCGGGCGGTCTGTCCCGCGAGCGGGCCGGTTTTGAGGTCCGTGACGTGCACCATTCCCACTACGGCCGGGTGTGCCCGATTGAGACCCCTGAAGGTCCGAACATCGGTCTGATCGGCTCCCTGACCACCTATGCCCGGGTTAATGAATTCGGCTTTATCGAGACCCCGTACCGCAAGGTCGACCAAGAGGCAAAACGGGCGACCTTGGAAATCACCTATATGACCGCAGATGAAGAAGAGGAATACGTGGTTGGACAGGCCAACGCCCAGATGGATGAACAGGGCTACTTCTTGGATGAGCGCGTTCACGCCCGTTACCGGGGTAATATCCTGATTGTTCCCGTGGAAAAGATTGACTACATGGATGTTTCCCCGAAGCAGGTCTTCAGCGTGGCGACATCCTTGATCCCCTTCCTGGAGCACGACGATGCGAACCGGGCGCTCATGGGAGCAAATATGCAGAGGCAGTCGGTGCCCCTTTTGATCAGCGAGGCCCCCTTTGTGGGTACTGGGATTGAGGCTAAGGCCGCCTATGACTCGGGCGCTGTGGTCATCGCCGAAAATCACGGTGGTATTGTGGAGCGGGTCACCGCCGAGGACATTAAGATTCGGCGGGAGGACGGTGTGATCGACCACTACCGGCTGACTAAATTCGGCCGCTCAAACCAGGGGACATGCATCAATCAGCGGCCGATTGTGTGGCATGGCCAGGTGATCAAGGCCGGCCAGGTTATTGCCGACGGTCCTTCCACCGATCACGGTGAACTGGCCATCGGGCGAAACATACTTTGTGCCTTCATGCCCTGGGAAGGCTATAACTACGAGGACGCCATTTTGGTCAGTGAGAAGTTGATCAAAGAGGATATGTACACCTCTATTCACATTGAAGAGTACGAGTGTGACGCCCGGGACACCAAGCTTGGTCCTGAGGAGATCACCCGTGACATCCCGAACGTTGGTGAGGATGCCCTTAAGGATCTCGATGAACGCGGGGTGATCCGCGTCGGCGCCGAAGTCCGTCCCGGCGATATCCTGGTCGGCAAGGTTACGCCGAAAGGTGAAACCGAGCTGACCGCTGAGGAACGGCTCCTGCGGGCCATCTTTGGGGAGAAGGCGCGCGAAGTGCGGGACACCTCGCTTCGAGTGCCGCACGGTGAATCCGGCAAGATTGTGGACGTCAAAGTGTTTTCCCGGGAAAACGGGGATGAACTCCCGCCCGGTGTGAATCAGCTGGTGCGAGCCTATGTCGCCCAGAAGCGCAAACTTTCCGAGGGCGATAAAATGGCCGGCCGTCACGGAAACAAGGGAGTCATCGCCCGCATTATGGCCGACGAGGACATGCCTTTTCTGCCCGACGGCACGCCCATTGAAATTGTGCTCAACCCACTTGGTGTGCCCTCCCGGATGAATATTGGCCAGGTGCTGGAAGCGCAAATGGGATGGGTGGCCAAGGCCCTTGGTTTCAACGTGGCGACTCCGGTATTTAACGGAGCGCACGAATCGGATATTGTGGATGCACTTGTTGAATCCGGACTGCCGTTAGACGGCAAACTCCAGCTGCGCGACGGCCGTACCGGCGAGCCTTTCGACAACAATGTTACTGTTGGCTACCTATACATGTTGAAACTGGCCCACCTGGTGGACGACAAGATCCACGCCCGTTCCACCGGTCCCTACTCACTGGTGACCCAGCAGCCTCTGGGCGGTAAAGCCCAGTTCGGCGGACAGCGCTTCGGTGAGATGGAGGTCTGGGCTCTGGAAGCTTACGGTGCGGCCTACACCTTACAAGAAATCCTGACTGTAAAATCGGACGATGTGGTTGGACGCGTTAAGACCTATGAAGCGATCGTAAAGGGTGAAAACGTTCCGGAACCCGGTGTGCCCGAGTCCTTTAAGGTCCTGATCAAGGAATTGCAGAGCCTCGGGCTCGACGTCAAGGTCCTTTCCGAGGACGATCATGAAGTGCCGATCCGTGAGGCCGACGATGACATCGCGGAAACCGGTAAGGAACTGGAACTGGAGTTCCGCATGCCTCAACCCCAACCGGATGGTGAAGTGGTGGAGGAGGAAGTTGCAGTGAATGATGACGATGCAGATGCCGGTGATGTGGATCTTGCAAACGACGAGGATACCGGTGAAGCGGATCTTCCTAACGATGACGATGACGACGACGAAGATACTGATGACGTGGATATCCCTAAAATTGAAGACGAGGAGGCGGGCGACAAGTTGGAAGAGGTGGACAAACCTCTGGACGACACCGACCAAAACTAATTATTGGGGGGAGCTTGTTCGGTGATAGATCTTACCAACTTCGACCGTATCAAAATTGGCCTGGCATCACCTGAAAAAATTATGGATTGGTCCCATGGCGAGGTAAAAAAGCCGGAGACCATCAACTACCGGACCTTAAAGCCGGAACGGGATGGACTGTTTTGTGAACGCATTTTTGGTCCCACCCGTGACTGGGAGTGTCACTGCGGCAAGTACAAGCGGGTGCGCTATAAAGGCGTCATCTGCGACCGCTGCGGCGTAGAGGTGACCCGATCCAAGGTGCGGCGGGAAAGGATGGGCCACATCGAGTTAGCCGCACCGGTCTCGCACATCTGGTATTTTAAGGGAATCCCTTCCCGCATGGGCTTGCTTCTGGATATGTCGCCGCGGGCTCTGGAAAAAGTACTGTATTTTGTCTCCTACATCGTGATCGATGGCAAGGAGACTTCGCTGGTTAAGAAACAACTCCTGACCGATCAGGAGTACCGGGAGTACCGTGACAAATACGGTGCCGGTTTTAAAGCACTCATGGGAGCCGAGGCGATTAAGCTCCTCCTGGATGAAATCGACTTAGAGGAAATGGGTGCCGATCTGCGCCGGGAGGTCCGGGATGTCACCGGACAGCGCCGCATTCGGGCGATCCGCCGTCTGGAAGTGGTGGAAGCCTTTCGCAAATCCGATAACCGTCCCTCGTGGATGATTATGAATACACTGCCGGTGATCCCGCCTGAACTGCGGCCGATGGTGCAACTGGACGGCGGCCGTTTCGCCACGTCTGACCTAAACGACCTTTATCGCCGGGTGATTAACCGGAACAACCGCTTGAAGCGGCTTCTGGAGCTAGGTGCCCCGGATATCATCGTCCGTAACGAGAAACGGATGCTTCAGGAAGCTGTAGACGCGCTGATCGATAACGGCCGGCGGGGCCGTCCGGTCACCGGACCCGGTAACCGACCCCTGAAATCGCTCAGTGACATGTTAAAAGGAAAGCAGGGCCGATTCCGTCAGAATCTCCTCGGCAAGCGGGTGGACTACTCCGGCCGTTCGGTGATTGTGGTCGGTCCCACCCTGAAGCTGCACCAGTGCGGTCTGCCCAAAGAAATGGCCCTGGAACTGTTTAAGCCCTTTGTAATGAAACGTCTGGTCGGCGACGGTCACGCGCACAATATCAAGAGCGCCAAGCGCATGGTGGAGCGGGTACGCCCGGAGGTCTGGGATGTGCTCGAAGACGTCATCAAGGATCACCCGGTGTTGCTGAACCGGGCTCCGACCCTGCACCGTCTCGGCATTCAGGCCTTTGAACCGATCCTGGTGGAAGGCCGTGCCATTCAGATTCACCCGATGGTCTGTACGGCCTACAACGCCGACTTCGACGGTGACCAGATGGCCGTGCACGTGCCGTTGTCGGCTGAGGCTCAGGCCGAGGCCCGGCTGTTGATGCTCTCGATCCATAACATCCTGAACCCGAAGGACGGCCGGCCGGTCTCAGTACCCACCCAGGATATGGTTCTGGGTATCTACTACCTTACCATTGAAAGACCGGGCGCCAAGGGTGAGGGCAAGATCTTCAAGGATCCGGATGAAGGGGTGTTGGCCTACCAGGCCCGGGCTGTCGATCTGCAGGCCAAGGTTAAGATCCGGATGCCGGAGCAGGGCCTGATTGAGACTACAGTAGGTCGCGTGATCTTCAACGACGCCATACCCAACGAGATGGGCTACTATAATGAGCTCGTCGACAAAAAGATTCTCAGCACGATCGTCGGACGCTGCTTCCGCAAACTCGGTTACGCTCAGACCGCCGATGTCTTGGATGGCATTAAGACCCTCGGGTTCAAGTACGCCACCCGAGGCGGGATTACCATCGGAGTCAGCGACATTGTTATCCCGAAACGCAAACAAGAGATTCTGCAACAGGCTGAGGAAGACGTACAAGAGGTCGAGAACGACTTCCGCCGCGGCCTGATTACGGCGGATGAGCGCTACCGGAATGTGATCCAGATCTGGACCCAGGCCACGGAAGACGTGACCGCCGAACTCCTGCGGACCCTGGACCGGTTCAACCCGGTGTACATGATGGCCATCTCCGGGGCGCGCGGTAACGTCGCGCAGATTCGGCAGTTGGCCGGGCTGCGCGGGCTTATGGCGGACCCCTCCGGGCGGATCATTGAACAGCCGATCCGTGCTAACTTCCGGGAGGGCCTCACCGTTCTGGAATACTTCACATCCACGCACGGTGCCCGTAAAGGTCTTGCAGATACGGCGCTCAGGACGGCGGACTCCGGTTACCTGACCCGCCGTCTCGTGGACGTGGCCCAGGACGTAATTGTCCGGGAACGCGACTGTGGAACCGAAGACCACATCATTGTACGGGACGTCAGTGACGGTTCCGAAATCATTGAGCCGCTCATTGACCGTATTGTCGGCCGCCTGGCGGCGCAGGATATTGTTGATCCGGAGACAGGTGAATTACTGGCTCAGACCAACAAAGAGATCGAGGAGGACAGCGCGGAAAAAATCATTGCCGCCGGTTTCAAGGAAGTGGCCGTCCGCTCCGTTTTGAGTTGCAAGAGCCGGTTCGGCGTATGCTGCAGGTGCTACGGGCGGAACCTGGCCACTGGTCATCCCGTGGATATCGGGGAAGCGGTGGGAACCATCGCCGCGCAGTCCATCGGTGAACCGGGCACCCAGCTGACCATGCGTACCTTCCATACCGGTGGTGTGGCCGGTGACGACATTACCCAGGGTCTGCCGCGTGTAGAAGAGCTATTCGAAGCGCGTAAACCCAAAGGCCAGGCCATTGTGGCTGAATTTGCTGGCTTGGTCGAACTCAGTGAGAACAAGGGCCGTCGTGAAGTCGAGATCGTTACCGCCGACGGTGAGCGGACTCCCTACACGGTTCCGTTCGGGTCTCGCATCAAAGTGCAGGACGGGGATCGGGTTTCCCCCGGTGACGAACTGACCGAAGGCTCGATCAACCCGCATGACCTTTTGAAAATCAAGGGACCGGCTGCCGTTCAACTCTACTTACTGCAGGAAGTTCAGCGAGTGTACCGGATGCAGGGTGTGGAGATCAACGATAAGCACATCGAGGTGGTTATTCGCCAGATGCTGCGTAAGGTTAAGATCGAAGACCCGGGTAATACTGAGTTCCTGCCCGGAGGGTTAATCGACATTTTGGCCCTGGAAGATGAAATCGCGCGTGTCGAAAAGTTCGGCGGCGAGGGCGCGACCTCCAAACCGGTGCTGCTGGGGATCACCAAGGCTTCGCTGGCCACGGATTCCTTCCTGTCGGCGGCCTCCTTCCAGGAAACGACCCGGGTGCTGACCGAGGCGGCGATTAAGGGCAAGACCGATCCGCTGCTGGGGCTGAAAGAAAACGTGATCATCGGAAAGCTGGTGCCGGCAGGGACGGGGATGTCTCGTTACCGGAGCATCGAAGTGATGGATGGCGAACGGCCGGCTTCGGAAATAGTGAAAAAATAATAGAGAGAATCCACAGGTAATAGGTTGTTTCGCGTTGACAAATGAAGTCAGCGGTGCTATTATCTCTAAGTGTGACTTTCTTGGGGGGATGATTAGGTGCCCTTCGAGAGATTGAATATGGCCCAGGAAAAGACGGTAGGGTCGAAGCAAACCCTTAAGGCAATACAGCGGGGGCAGGCCAGGATGGTGTACGTGGCATTAGATGCCGAGCCAAGCGTACTGGATCCGATAGTTCAGGCCTGCCGGGCAAGAGCGGTTCCGCTCATCGAGGTATCCTCGATGCAGGAACTGGGAAAAGCCTGCGGAATATCCGTAGGATGTGCGTCTGCCGCGATTACCAAGGAGTGAGCCGATTGTTAATGCCGCTTGCCGTCGGGTAGGGGGCATATCTTTTTCAAGCTTATACCGGAGGAGGTGTGTAAAGATTGCCCACCATCAGCCAACTTGTACGTAAGGGGCGGAAGTCCGCGATTAAGAAATCGACTTCCCCGGCACTGACCGATTGTCCGCAGCGGCGCGGCGTTTGTACCCGCGTCTACACGACGACACCCAAAAAGCCGAACTCAGCACTGCGCAAAGTGGCCCGTGTCCGGATGACCAATGGTTACGAAGTGACCACCTACATCCCCGGCATCGGTCATAACCTGCAGGAGCACTCGGTGGTCCTGGTTCGCGGCGGCAGAGTCAAAGACCTGCCCGGCGTGCGTTACCATATCGTCCGCGGCTCATTGGATACTGCCGGTGTGCAGAACCGGAATCGCGGTCGGTCCAAATACGGAGCAAAACGGCCCAAGAAGTAAGGGGGGAAGGCAGTGCCTCGTAGAGGAGCTGTACCGAAGCGGGAAGTCCTACCGGATCCCGTCTACGGAAGTAAGGTGTTAACCAAATTGATCAACCAGATCATGCTGGACGGCGAGAAGAGTATCGCTGAGACCATTTGTTATGGAGCCTTCGACACTATCAAGGAAAAGACCGGCAAAGATCCTTTGGAAGTATTTGAACAGGCAATGAAGAACATCATGCCGATCGTGGAAACCAAGTCAAGGCGTGTTGGCGGTGCCAACTATCAGGTACCGATTGAAGTCCGTGCCGAACGGAAGCAGACCCTAGCCATCAGGTGGTTGACCACTTACACCCGTTCCAGAGCTGGTCGGACGATGCAGGAGAAACTGGCGTTCGAGATTATGGACGCGGCCAACGGCGTCGGCGCATCCGTGAAAAAGAGAGAGGATACCCACCGCATGGCAGAAGCGAACAAGGCTTTTGCGCACTACAGGTGGTAGGAGGTTAGGAGATGACTCGCGCCTATCCGCTCGAGCGAACAAGAAACATAGGCATAATGGCTCATATCGATGCTGGTAAGACGACGACCACCGAGCGGATTTTGTTTTACACCGGTGTGACACATCGTATTGGCGAAGTCGATGACGGCGCCGCCACGATGGACTGGATGGTGCAGGAACAGGAGCGCGGTATCACCATTACTTCGGCGGCTACGACCTGTTACTGGCGGGAGTGCCGGATAAACATCATCGACACACCAGGGCACGTGGATTTCACGGTCGAGGTAGAGCGCTCCCTGCGCGTACTTGACGGCGCGGTTGCAGTTTTCTGTGCGGTTGGTGGGGTTGAGCCCCAGTCCGAGACGGTTTGGCGTCAGGCCGACAAGTACGGTGTGCCGCGGATCGCCTACATCAACAAGATGGACCGCATGGGTGCCGACTTTTACCAGAGCATGGAATCGCTTAAGGCAAAACTCGGAGCGAACCCGGTGGCCATCCAATTACCCATCGGAGTTGAAGAGAACTTTCGGGGGATCGTGGACTTAGTTGCCAAAAAAGCTTGGCTATACTTTGACGATCTCGGCCAGGATGTTCGCGAAGTCGACATTCCGGAAGATATTGCAGAGCTGGCGACCGATTACCGTGAGCGGCTAGTGGAGGCGATTGCCGACACTTCGGAAGAGTTGATGATGAAGTACCTGGACGGAGAAGAACCCACGGAGGCTGAAATCCGGGAGGGGATCCGAAAAGGTGCCCTGTCCCTGAAGATGATCCCGGTTCTTTGTGGTTCATCCTATAAGAACAAGGGTGTGCAGCCATTGCTGGACAGTGTCGTTCATTACCTGCCAGCCCCGACCGATGTTGAGGCCGTGCGCGGCACCAATCCGGAGACGGGCGGGGAGGACGAGCGGCCAGCCGATGATAACGAAGCGTTTGCCGCCCTGGCCTTCAAAATCATGATCGATCCGTACGTCGGTAAGCTGGCGTTCTTCCGGGTGTACTCCGGGGTGCTTAAGGCCGGCTCCTATGTCTACAATTCGACCAAGAACAAGAAGGAGCGCATCGGGCGGTTGCTGCTGATGCACGCGAACCACCGGGAAGAGTTGGACGCCGTCTACGCGGGAGACATCGTGGGTGCCGTGGGACTTAAGTTCACGTCAACCGGAGATACTCTTTGTGATGAAAAACATCCCATTATTCTGGAGTCGATGACCTTCCCCGATCCAGTAATCTGGGTGGCCATCGAGCCCAAGACCAAGGCCGACCAGGATAAGATGGGTGTGGCGCTCGCCCGCCTGGCGGAAGAGGATCCGACCTTTAAGATCAAGTATGAAGAGGAAACCGGACAGACCGTGATCGCCGGGATGGGTGAGTTACACCTGGAGATCATCGTCGACCGCATGCTGCGTGAGTTCAAGGTCCAGGCCAATGTCGGCCGTACCCAGGTAGCCTATAAGGAGACCATTCGCGCAAAGGCCAAGGCCGAAGGCAAGTTTGTCAGGCAGAGCGGCGGACGAGGACAGTACGGTCACGTCGAGCTGGTCGTCGAACCGCTGGAGCGGGGCAAAGGATTCGAGTTTGTGAACAGCATCGTGGGCGGGGTCATACCGAAGGAGTACATTTCGGCGGTCGAATCCGGTGTGGTCGAGGCTTTAAGCAGCGGCGTGCTCTTCGGGTATCCGGTGATGGATATCCGGGTGGCGGTGGTGGACGGTTCTTACCACCCTGTGGACTCGTCCGAAATAGCTTTCAAGATTGCCGCCTCTATGGCCTTCAAGAAGGCGACGACATCGGCCAGCCCGGTACTGCTGGAGCCGATCATGAAGGTCGAAGTCGTGGTTCCCGAGGAATACACCGGCGAAGTGATCAGTGATCTGAATTCCCGGCGCGGACAAATCTCGGAGATGGAATCCCAGGGCAAGGCGCGTCTTGTACACGCCCAGGTGCCGCTCGGCGAGATGTTCGGTTACGCCACTGACCTCCGTTCAGGGACACAGGGACGGGGAACCTACACGATGCAGTTTTCGGAATACGCGGAAGTACCGCAGAGCATTGCGGAGAAGCTGATCAAAAAATATTAATTCTTTGTTTCCTAAGGAGGAAGAGAACCAATGGCCAAGCAGAAATTTGTGCGTACCAAACCCCACGTGAACATCGGAACGATCGGACACGTGGACCACGGCAAGACCACGCTCACCGCAGCGATCACGCTGGTGCTGTCGAAGCTGGGTCAGGCCACCTATAAGAAGTACGATGAGATTGACGCCGCTCCGGAAGAGAAAGCGCGCGGCATCACCATCAACACCGCCCACGTCGAATACGAGACCGACCACCGGCACTATGCCCACGTCGACTGCCCTGGACACGCCGACTACATTAAGAACATGATCACCGGCGCAGCCCAGATGGACGGTGCCGTCATCGTGGTCTCCGCCGCTGACGGCCCGATGCCCCAGACCCGTGAGCACATCCTGCTCGCCCGTCAGGTGGCAGTGCCGTCCATCGTGGTCTACATGAACAAGGCCGACATGGTCGATGACCCCGAACTCCTAGAACTGGTTGAGATGGAAGTCCGTGAACTCCTCTCCACCTACGACTTCCCCGGGGACGATGCCCCGGTGATCACCGGTTCCGCCTTAAAGGCCCTGGAATGCGGCTGCGGCGAGCGCGAATGCGAACACTGCAAATCCATCTGGGCGCTTATGGACGCCGTCGACTCCTACATCCCCACCCCCGAGCGCGACGTCGACAAGCCCTTCCTGATGCCCGTTGAAGACGTCTTCACGATCACCGGTCGTGGCACCGTCGGCACCGGACGTGTCGAGCGCGGTCAGATTAAGACCGGTGAAGAAATCGAGATCGTCGGATTCCTGGAAAAGCCTCGTAAGACCGTCGTCACCGGCGTTGAGATGTTCCGCAAGATTCTGGACTACGCCCAGGCCGGCGACAACGTAGGCCTACTGTTAAGAGGTGTAGACCGGAAAGACCTCGAGCGCGGTCACGTGCTCGCCAAGCCCGGCAGCATCCGTCCGCTCACCAAGTATGCCGCTGAAGTGTACGTTTTGACCAAGGAAGAAGGCGGCCGGCACACCCCGTTCTTTAACGGCTACCGCCCGCAGTTCTACTTCCGGACCACCGACGTGACCGGGGTCGTCCAGCTACCGGAGGGTGTGGAAATGGTAATGCCCGGAGACAACATCCGGGTCGATGTCGAGTTAATTACACCGATTGCCATTGAAGAGGGACTCCGGTTCGCGATCCGCGAGGGCGGCCGTACCGTGGGTGCCGGTGTGGTGACCGGGATCAACGAGTAGGCGGGAGGTTCACTATGGAAAGGCAAAAAATACGGATCCGGCTGAAGGCATTTGATCACAACATGCTTGACCAGTCGGCCCAGAAGATCGTGGACACGGCGAAACGTACCGGTGCCAATGTGGCCGGTCCGATCCCCCTGCCCACCGAAAAGAACATTTACACGATCCTACGTTCGCCGCACAAGGATAAGGATTCGCGCGAGCAGTTCGAAATCCGAACACACAAGCGCTTGATCGACATCCTTGAGCCAACGCCAAAGACGGTTGACGCCCTGATGCGTCTGGACCTGCCGGCCGGCGTAGACATCGAAATCAAGCTGTAGGCAACGTGTAGTTGCAGGAGGTGTTGACAATGGCCAAGGGAATCCTTGGGCGTAAGTTAGGGATGACCCAGATCTTTACGCCGGAAGGTTTGGCCGTACCGGTCACCTTGATCGAAGCCGGTCCCTGTACCGTGGTGCAGAAAAAGGCGCCGGACGAAGACGGGTACAGCGCCATCCAACTCGGGATGGGTGCACGCCGGGAAAAGCTGATCACCAAACCGGTACGCGGGCATCTGGCCAAATCCGGTCTGAAGGCGATCCGTTACCTGCGGGAAATCAGGACCAATAGTATTGACGAATACCAAGTCGGCCAGGAACTGAAGTGTGACCTCTTCACCTTGGGCCAATTGGTGGACGTGGTCGGAACCAGTAAGGGCAAGGGCTTCGCAGGCGCCATCAAGCGTCACAACTTCCACCGCGGACCCATGGGTCACGGTTCCAAGTACCACCGGCGTCCCGGCTCACTGGCGGCCAAAGGGCCCGCCCGCGTCTTCAAGGGGCGGAAACTGCCAGGACATATGGGTAATGAACGGGTAACCATTCAGAACCTCGAGGTCGTTAAGGTCGACCCTGAGCGTAATTTGCTGGCGATAAAGGGTGCCGTTCCGGGACCACGCGGCGGCTTGCTGCTGATCAAGGAAGCCCGCAAAGCCAGGTAGGAAGGAGGAGCGGTACATGCCCAAAGTAGCAGTATACAACGTTGAAGGCGATAATGTAGGTGAACTCGAGCTGAGTGATACCATCTTCGGCCAAGCGGTCAACCAGACCGTGATGCACGAGGTTGTGGTAATGCAGCTGGCCAACCGGCGCAGAGGCACCCACCAAACCAAGACCAGGTCCGACGTCCGGGGCGGCGGGAGAAAGCCCTGGCGGCAGAAGGGAACCGGGCGTGCGCGTCACGGTACTATCCGTTCACCGATCTGGCGGGGCGGCGGTATCGTATTTGGCCCGCATCCCAGAGACTACAGTTACTCAGTTCCGAAGAAGGTCCGAAGACTGGCCTTGAAGTCGGCGCTCTCGGCCAAATTGGAAGCAGGACAGATCCTGGTTCTGGATGAACTGCGCATCGACGAGCCTAAAACCCGTGAGATGGTTCGGATTCTCAACAACCTGAAGGCCGGCGAGGGTGCCCTGGTGGTAACGGCCGACAAGAGTTTCGGTGTGCAAAGGTCTTTGCGGAACATTCCCGGCGTCAAGTCTTTGGAATCCGCGCATCTGAACGTGCTCGACATCCTTGACCATCCGACCCTGGTGATTACCAAGGACGCCGTGGCCCAGGTCGAGGAGGTGCTGTCCAGATGAAGTTCGCACAGGATATTCTCATTAAGCCGATGATTACTGAAAAGTCTACCTCCCTGCTGGAAGGGAACAAGTACACCTTCCAGGTTGATCCCCGGTCGAATAAGAGCGAGATCAAGCGTGCAGTAGAGGAGCTCTTCAAGGTCAAGGTGCTTGATGTGCATACCCTCCGGGTCAAGGGAAAACTGAAGCGCCGCCGGAATGCGATCGGTCGGACCCCGGAAAAAAAGAAAGCAATTGTGACCTTGAAACCAGGCGATAAGATTGAAATTTTTGAAGGCGTTTAGCAAGGAGGGACCAGGATGCCAGTAAAAAAGTTTAAGCCTACCTCTCCGGGACGCCGCTTTGTTACGGTTTCGGACTTTAAGGAGATTACCACTGCAGAACCGGAGAAGTCCCTCACCGGCCCGATTAAGCGCAAGGGCGGCCGTAACAACAAGGGCCGACTCACCGTGCGTCATCAGGGTGGCGGGCACAGACGGCTGTACCGGATCATTGACTTTAAGCGCAACAAGGACAACATTCCGGCCAAGGTAGCCACGATCGAATACGATCCGAACCGTTCGGCGAACATTGCCCTCGTCTACTATGCCGACGGTGAGAAACGCTACATCGTTGCCCCGGTCGGCTTAAAGGTTGGCCAGGTGATCGTGTCTGGTCCGGAATCCGACATTAGGGTCGGCAACGCCCTCCCGATGCGGAACATTCCGGCCGGTCTCCTGATTCACAACGTCGAGCTTTATCCCGGACAGGGCGCCAAGATTGTCCGTTCGGCTGGTGGCTCGGCGCAGCTGATGGCGAAGGAAGGGGACTACGCCCACGTACGTCTCCCATCCGGTGAGGTAAGACTCTTCCAACAGGACTGCCGGGCGACCATCGGTCAGGTCGGTAACCTGGAGCACGAGAACATTACGATCGGTAAGGCAGGCCGTAACCGCTGGCTTGGCAAGCGGCCGACCGTCCGCGGTGTGGTAATGAACCCGGTCGACCACCCGCATGGCGGTGGTGAGGGCCGTTCACCCATCGGACGCGCACCGGTTACGCCCTGGGGTAAGCCCGCACTGGGTGCCAAGACCAGAAAGCGTAACAAGGCCAGCAACCGGCTGATCGTAAAACGTCGTAACAAGAGGTAAGAAAGGGGGGGTTTGCTGTGGGTCGGTCGATCAAAAAAGGACCGTACTGCAGTCCGAGGCTTTTGAAGCGTATCGAGGAAATGAACGCTAAAGGTGAGAAGCGGGTCCTCAAAACATGGTCCCGCCGGTCGACCATCTTCCCCCAGATGATCGGACACACCGTAGCTGTGTATGACGGTCGGAAGCATGTCCCCGTCTACATTTCCGAAGAGATGGTGGGACACAAGTTCGGTGAGTTTTCACCGACGCGCACTTTCCGGGGCCACGGTCATCATACCGAACGTTCCACCTCGTTGAAGTAAGGGGGTCACTTATATGGAAGCGAGAGCGATTGCCAAGTATGTACGGCTTTCTCCGCGCAAGGTCCGGCAGGTAGTGGATCTGATCCGCGGAAAAAATGTGGACGAAGCTCTGTCCGTACTACGGTTTACACCGAAGCGGGCGGCCGGCGTGGTCGCCAAGGTCGTTAAATCGGCGGCGGCCAACGCAGAGCACAACGATGATGCTGACCGGGATAGCCTGATCGTGGCCAAGGCCTACGTGGATCAGGGTCCCGTACTGAAGCGCTGGAAAGCCAGAGCCTATGGCCGGGCCAACCAACGCAAATCCAGGACCAGCCATATCACCGTTGTAGTCAGTGATGGAAAGGAGGGATAGGTAGTGGGTCAAAAAGTAGACCCGAGAGGTTTGAGACTCGGAATCGTGCGAGACTGGGACGCAAAATGGTTCGCGAACAAGAAGAACTTCTCCGACCTCCTTATCGAAGACGTTAAGCTTCGGGAATTTATCAAGAAGAAGCTCTACCCGGCCGGTATCGCCCGGGTACAGATCGAACGCACCGCCAACCGGGTTCGCATTGCGATTCATACCGCGAAGCCTGGTATCGTCATCGGACGCGGCGGTACCGAGGTCGAGGCGCTGCGCAAGACCCTCGAGAAGATGAGCGGCCGGCAGGTTAGCATCAATATCGTGGAGATCAAGGCACCGGAGCTTGATGCCCAGTTGGTGGCGGAAAACGTAGCTGCCCAGCTGGTGCGGCGTATTGCCTTTCGGCGGGCCATGAAACAGGCAGTCGGCCGTTCCATGAAGATGGGCGCGAAGGGGATCCGCATTGCCGTGTCCGGACGCTTGGGCGGGGCCGAGATTGCCCGCTCGGAATGGTATAGCGAGGGGAAGGTACCTCTGCATACCTTAAGAGCCGATATTGATTACGGTTTTGCCGAGGCAAAGACCACATACGGTAAGATTGGTATCAAGGTGTGGATCTATCGGGGCGAGGTATTGCCCTTAAAGGCGCGACAAGGAGGCAAATAACTGATGTTAATGCCGAAAAGGGTTAAGTTTAGAAGACAGCACCGGCCCAGCTTGGCTGGAAAGTCCAAGGCCGGAACGAAAATCGAATACGGCGAGCTTGCTCTGCAGGCCCTTGACGCCGTGTGGATCACCAGCAGGCAGATTGAAGCGGCCCGTATCGCGATGACCAGGCACGTGAAGCGCGGCGGTCAGGTGTGGATTCGGATTTTCCCGGATCGTCCGATCACCCAGAAACCGGCCGAGACTCGTATGGGCAGCGGCAAGGGCGCCCCGGAGTACTGGGTATCCGTGGTTAAACCGGGCCGGATTTTATTTGAATTGGCGGGAGTGCCCGAGGACATCGGCCGCGAAGCACTGCGGCTAGCCTCTCACAAACTGCCTTGTAGAACCAAGATCGTGAAACGCGAGGAAGCAGGTGAGGCCGGTGATAGTTAAGGAATTGCGTGACATGACGGATACGGAGCTCAAAAAGAAGCTGGTCGATACCAAGGATGAACTCTTCAGACTCCGTTTTCAGATGGCTACCGGACAATTGGATAACCCGATGAAACTGAAAGAAGTCCGGCGTGGTATTGCCCGGGTGCAGACGATCATTCGGGAGCGGGAACTGGGCATTAAACACGCTTAAGGAGGTAGGACGGTGGAAGAACGCTCACTGCGGAAAACGCGAAACGGCACCGTCGTAAGTGACAAGATGGACCGGACGGTAGTGGTAGCGGTCGAAACCCTAGGTCAGCACAAGCTGTACGGCCGCACCGTCCGTCGCACTAAGAAGTTCATGGCGCACGACGACGAGAATCAGTGCCGTATGGGCGATAAGGTGAAGATTATGGAAACCCGTCCGTTGTCCCGGCATAAGCGCTGGCGGGTCACGGAAATATTGGAGCGGTCGCCGCGATAGTTAAGGAGGTGTAGGCCTTGATTCAAGTAGAAACCAGGTTAAACGGGGCTGATAACACCGGGGCCAAAAAACTGCTTTGCATCCGCATTCTTGGTGGCTCCTTCCGGCGCTACGCTTCCGTTGGTGACATTATTGTATGCTCCGTGAAGGAAGCGGCACCCGGGGGTGTGGTCAAGAAGGGTGAAGTGGTCAAGGCTGTAGTAGTCCGGACCAAGAAGGAAATCCGTCGTCCCGACGGGTCGCACATCAAGTTTGATGAAAACGCGGCCGTGATCATCAAGGACGACAAGACTCCCAAAGGAACCAGAATATTCGGCCCAGTGGCCCGCGAGCTTCGGGACAGCGACTTTATGAAGATTGTCTCCCTGGCCCCGGAAGTGCTCTAGTACGTGGTCACAAGGAGGTAAACGCAAGTGGCAAAGGTAAACGTCAAGACCGGTGACCAGGTAGTGGTTATCACCGGTAAGGATGCCGGAAAAAAGGGCAAGGTGATCGAGGTTTTCCCGAGCACCAACCGGGTGATCATCGAGGGTATCAATGTCGTGAAGCGGCACAGCCGCCCGACCCGTAAGCTGCCCCAGGGCGGGATTCAGGAAAAGGAGGCACCCCTGCACAGCTCCAACGTGATGCTGCTGTGCAACAAGTGCCATAAGCCCACCCGTGTCTCCCGCCGGGTTCTGGACGATGGTAGCAGGGTTCGTGCATGTAAAAAGTGTAAGGAGATCCTTGGTTAGAGCCTTGCAAACTGCCATCGAGGCTTTAGAAAGGGGGCTTGAAAGACAAGTGCCTGGGATTAAAGAAAAGTACACCGAAGAAGTAGTACCGGCCCTGATGAAGAAGTTTGAATACAAGAGTCCGATGCAGGTGCCGAAGCTCGAGAAAATAGTCGTGAACGTAGGTATGGGCGAAGCGATTCAGAACGGCAAAGCCATCGATGCGGCCATAAATGACATCCGGACGATTACCGGACAGCAGCCGGTCATTAACAGGGCCAAGAAGTCGGTCGCAGCCTTTAAACTGCGTGAAGGGATGCAGATCGGGATCAAGGTCACCCTGCGCGGGAGCCGGATGTATGACTTCTTTGATCGTCTGATCGGTGTGGCCCTACCGCGAGTGCGAGACTTCCGGGGCATCTCGGCAAAATCGTTTGACGGACGCGGAAACTACACCATGGGTATCAAGGAGCAGCTGATCTTTCCGGAGATCAACTACGATAAGATCGACAAGGTGCGTGGAATGGACATCACGTTTGTAACCACCGCCAAGACCGATGAAGAGGCCCGTGAATTCTTGAAATTGATGGGAGTGCCCTTCCAAGCCCATTAAAGGAGGGTCGATAATGGCGAAAAAATCCATGATTGCTAAGGCCCAGCGGGAACCGGCATTTGCAGTAAGAAGCTATAACCGCTGCAAACTATGCGGCCGCCCTCGGGCATACATGCGCAAGTTTGGCATCTGCCGGATCTGCTTCCGTACCCTTAGTTACAAAGGTCAGATTCCGGGAGTGCGTAAAGCCAGCTGGTAAAGGAGGTAATGGCCAATGATGACTGATCCGATTGCGGATTATTTGACACGCATCCGCAATGCCAATACCGTTTACCACCAGTCCACCCAGATTCCCGCGTCGAGGCTCAAGAGGGACATCAGTTCGATCTTGAAGGAAGAGGGCTTCATCCGGGATTACGAGGTCATTGAGGATGGTAAACAAGGTGTGATCCGTGTTTTCATGAAGTACGGTGCTAACAAGGAAAAGGTAATTACCGGTTTAAGGCGGATTTCCAAGCCCGGTCTCCGGGTTTACGCCAATAAGGACCAGGTGCCCCGGGTGCTGGGCGGACTTGGCATTGCCATCCTGTCCACATCACAGGGCATTATGACTGACAAAAAGGCCCGTCGGCTGAATATCGGCGGCGAAGTACTCTGCTACATCTGGTAGGTGCTTACCGGGAGGTGAAGAAATGTCACGTATAGGGAGAATGCCGATTTCGATACCCAATGGGGTTGAAGTCGCGGTGGACGGCAGTACCGTTCAGGTCAAGGGACCTAAAGGTGAACTCAAGCGTGAGGTCCCAGCCGATATGGAACTGGTCATCGACAACGGAATCCTGAGCGTCGGGCGTCCGAGCGATGCGCCGGTACACCGTAGCATGCACGGCCTGACCCGGAGCCTGGTGGCCAATATGGTCCAGGGGGTGTCCGGTGGCTTTGAAAAGAAGCTGGAGCTGACCGGTGTCGGCTACAAGGCCTCGATGCAGGGAACCAAGCTGGTTTTAGCGGTGGGTTACTCTCATCTGGTGGAGATGGAGCCGCCCGCCGGGATTACGATTGAAGTGCCGGCACCGAACAGGATCACGGTCAAGGGTATAGACAAGGAACTGGTCGGCGCGATTTCCGCCAACATCCGGTCTGTGCGCCCTCCTGAGCCTTACAAAGGCAAAGGCATCCGCTATGAGGGCGAATATATTCGCCGTAAGGCCGGTAAGGCCGGGATCAAAAGGTAAGTAAAGGGGGCAAAGGGACGTGACCATCAGGGCTACCCGCAGGGTAACACGTGAAAAGCGCCGGGGTCGGGTGCGCAACAAGATTTCCGGAACAGCTACATGCCCGCGACTGAACGTTTTTCGCAGTCTGAACAATATCTACGCCCAGGTCATTGACGATGAAACCGGAACAACACTGTGTTCCGTCTCCTCGATCTCACCGGAGTTGCGCGAGAAGCTGGCTTCGGGGAGTAATACAGAGGCCGCCAAGGCGGTAGGTGAACTGCTCGCCGAGAAGGCCAAGGAAAAGGGGATCACCAGTGTGGTGTTCGACCGAGCCGGATATCTCTACCACGGCCGCGTTAAGGCGGTGGCTGAAGGGGCCCGCGCTGGCGGACTGAAGTTTTAGAGTAACGCCAGGAACACTTCGAGAGCGAAGGGGGGAATTATGTGGCTACCAAGATAGACGCCTCCAAGATGGAACTTAGTGAGAAGGTTGTCTTCATCAACCGTTGCGCCAAGGTTGTTAAGGGCGGCAGGCGGTTTAGCTTCTCCGCACTGGTCGTCGTCGGTGACGGTGACGGACACGTGGGTTACGGAACTGGAAAAGCAACCGAAGTTCCTGAGGCCATCCGAAAAGGAATTGAGGACGCGAAGAAGAACCTAATCAAGGTGCCCATGGTGGGAACTACCATTCCACATCAGATTACCGGCCGCTTTGGTGCCGGACGGGTACTGCTCAGGCCAGCTGCACCCGGTACCGGTGTGATCGCTGGGGGTCCGGTGCGGGCCATTCTGGAGCTGGCCGGGGTTAAGGATATCCTGACCAAGTCTTTAGGGTCGAACAACGCCAACAATATGGTGCGGGCGACCATTCAAGGGATCACGGAACTGAAGACGGTCGAACAGGTGGCTCGTCTGCGGGGCAAGGACGTTAAGGAATTCAAGATAAGGGGATAAGGCTGTGACCAAATTCAAGCTAACTCTCGTAAGAAGCCCCATCGGCAGACCGGAAAAGCAGCGGTTCACGGTGCAGGCCTTGGGCTTGACCAAGATGAATAAGACGGTGATCAAGGAAGATTCACCTCAGATCAGAGGGATGATCGACAAGGTCAGACATCTCCTGAAAGTGGAAGAGGTATAAGGAGGTGTACGCGTGAAATTGCACGATTTGAAACCGGCCCCGGGATCACGGACCAAGCCCAAACGCAAAGGGCAGGGCATCGGTACCGGGAACGGAAAAACGGCCGGTCGGGGTCATAATGGCCAGAACTCCCGTTCGGGCGGTGGCGTTCGGCGTGGCTTTGAAGGCGGCCAGATGCCGATTTTTCGTCGGTTGCCGAAGAAGGGCTTTAGCAACGCCATGTTCAAGAAATTAGTGGCTACCCTTAATGTTGACGAACTGAACCGATTCGAGGACGGCACTGTGGTCACCCCCGAACTACTGATTGAGACCGGCCTGGTCAAGAAGCCGGGTGACGGGATTAAAATCCTGGGAGACGGGGTACTTAAGAGGAACCTCACCGTTCAGGTGAACGCCTTTTCCAAGACGGCTGCCGAGAAAATCACCGCCGCTGGTGGAAAGGCTGAGGTGATATAATTGCAGTTTCTGGACACGCTTCAGAATGCGCTGAAGGTTACGGAACTTAGGAACAAGCTGCTCTTCACCGTGGGAATGCTGTTAATCTTCCGGATCGGCGCTCATATTCCGACTCCCGGAGTACGTCCCGAGGCGATGGCTGACCTGATTGCGAGCGGTGCCCTGTTCGGCTTCTTCGACGTAATCTCGGGCGGCGCTTTCAAGAACTTTTCGATCTTCGCCATGGGCATCATCCCGTACATTAACGCGTCGATCATTATGCAGCTCCTGACCGTTGTCGTGCCCAGACTCGAGCGACTGGCCAAAGAAGGGGAAGAGGGACGAAAGAAGATTCTGCAGTACACCCGCTACGGAACGGCGATTCTGGCCTTTATGCAGGCGATCGGCATGTCCGTGGCGATTCAGGGCTCTCTGGTCAGCCCCTCCGTCATCAACTACCTATTCGTGGCGCTCATCCTGACCGCCGGAACGGTGTTCCTGATGTGGCTAGGCGAACAGATCACGGAAAAGGGCATCGGTAACGGGATCTCGCTAATCATCTTTGCGGGTATCGTCTCCCGGGTACCGGAAGGCGTATCCCGGACCATCGAGTACCTGCAGGTCGGTACGATCAACATTTTAAGCGTTATCGGCCTGATTATGATTGGCTTACTGGTGATTGCAGCAATCGTAACCATCCACGAGGGTCAGCGTCGCATTCCGGTACAGTATGCGAAACGGGTTATCGGTCGCCGGGTATACGGCGGTCAGAGCACCCACCTGCCGCTAAAGGTAAACCAGGCGGGCGTGATTCCGGTCATCTTCGCTTCGTCGATGCTGATCTTTCCGGAGCAGTTGGCACGCTGGTTCACCGGTAATGTGGTAGCCGACTTTTTCGTATCCTGGTTTTACTGGGGATCATTTGCCCATACACTGACCTACGTGCTGTTGATTATCGGCTTTACCTATTTCTACACGGCGATTATTATGAATCCCGTGGATATGGCCGAGAACATCAAGAAGTACGGCGGATTCATCCCCGGATTAAGGCCCGGCCGGCCGACGGCGGAGTACATCAGCAAGGTCATGTCCCGGATCACACTGGCCGGTGCTGTGTTCTTGGCGGCGATCGCGATCCTGCCGAACTACGTCTTGATGGCTACCCAGATTCCAAACGTATACTTCGGCGGTACGGCCCTCTTAATCGTAGTCGGCGTGGCGCTGGATACCATGAAACAGGTAGAGTCGCACCTCCTGATGCGGAGCTACCAAGGCTTCATTAAGTAGAGCAGGAGTAAGATGATCACCAAGAAATCAACCCGTGAACTGAATTATATGCGTGATGCCGGGCGCGTGGTCGCCGGAACCTTTGCCGAACTCGAGGTCGCGATCAAGCCGGGCGTTACCACCAAGGAACTGGATACCATTGCCGAGGACTTCATTGTCCGGCAGGGTGCTAGGCCTGCGTTTAAAGGACTGTATGGTTTTCCGGCCAGTATCTGCGCCTCGCTGAACGAGGAAGTCGTACACGGCACCCCCGGTTTAAGAAGGCTGCAAAGTGGAGATATTATCGGTATTGACATTGGGGCGGAAATAAATGGCTATTTTGGAGATAGTGCGGTTACTTTTCCTGTAGGTACCATACAAGACAAGGATTTGGAATTAATCCGGGTTACCGAGGAAGCCCTTTTCACCGGAATCGACCAGGCTGTGGCCGGCAATCGACTTACGGACATCTCGCACCACATCCAGAAATACGTTGAAGAGCACGGGTTCTCGATCGTACGGGACTACGTGGGACACGGTATCGGGAGCAAGATGCACGAGGAGCCGCAGGTGCCCAACTTTGGCCCGCCGGGACGCGGGGCGAGGTTGGAACCCGGGATGACGCTGGCCATCGAGCCGATGGTGAACATGGGCACAAATGAGGTAATGACTCTGCCGGACAACTGGACAGTAGTGACCCGGGACGGTAAGCTGTCTGCCCACTTTGAACACACCATCGCCATTACCAGGGGCAAGGCGGAAGTCTTGACCCGGCTTTAGGCGGGAGGTTAAGATTGAATGGGCTCGGCTGGGATTGAGGCCGGTACCGTAGTCAGTTCTAAGGCTGGCCGGGACCGGGGACAGTATTACCTGGTAGTTGGGAGTCTGAACAACTCGATGGTGCTTGTCGCCGACGGTGTCCGGCGTCAGACGGTCAAACCGAAGAAGAAGAATGTTAAGCATTTGCGGATTCATTCCAAACCAGTGGCGGAAATCAGCGAGAAGCTGGCAGGTGGACGCCGGGTTTCCGACCTTAAAGTTCGTGAGTTGCTACGGGTGTTTGTGGAGAAGGAGGTTTGTGAGTGAAGCAGGATGTCATTGAGGTTGAGGGAAAGGTGATCGAACCCTTACCCAATGCGATGTTCCGTGTGGAATTACCCAACGGCCACAAGGTACTGGCGCACGTCTCCGGGAAGATACGCATGCACTTTATCCGCATCCTGCCTGGGGATCGGGTCATGGTTGAATTGTCTCCCTATGACCTAACGCGAGGCAGGATCGTCTACCGTTATAAGTAAGGATCTGAGGGGGCATTCAGGTGAAGGTTAACCCGTCTGTAAAGGCGATCTGTGAGAAATGCAAGGTTATCAAGCGCAAGGGAGTCATTATGGTGATCTGTAAGAATCCCAAGCACAAGCAGAGACAAGGATAGGGGGTGTAGGTGTTTGGCAAGAATTGCCGGGGTTGATTTACCCAGGGAGAAGCGGGTTGAGATTGCACTTACCTATATTTACGGTGTCGGACGTCCTTCGGCACTGAAGATTTTAGCGGACGCCGGAGTGAATCCGGATACCCGAGTCCGTGATTTGAGCGAAGATGAACTCGCCCGACTGAGGGATTTTATCGACAAAGAGCTCAAGGTAGAGGGCGACCTGCGTCGCGAAATTTCGCTTAATATCAAGAGGCTGATTGAAATCGGCGCCTACCGGGGACTGCGCCACAGACGCGGCATGCCGGTTCGTGGCCAGCGCACCAAGACCAACGCGCGAACCCGTAAGGGTCCGAAGAAGACCGTTGGCGTGCGTCGCAAGAAATAAGGAGGTCAACAGATGGCGCGTCGTGTCAGAACCAAGAAGAAGGAACGTAAGAACATTGAAACGGGCGTGGCTCATATCCGGTCTACCTTTAACAACACCATGATTACCATTGCGGATACCCACGGCAATGCTATATCCTGGTCCAGTTCCGGAACGGTAGGCTTCAAGGGCTCCCGCAAGAGCACCCCGTTTGCTGCGCAGCTGGCCGCCGAGAAAGCGGCGAAGGTGGCGATGGAGCACGGGATGAAGGAAGTCTCAGTGATGGTTAAAGGCCCGGGTGCAGGCCGTGAAGCGGCGATCCGTTCGCTGCAGGCCACCGGACTTGAGGTCAGTATGATCAAAGACGTCACGCCGATTCCGCATAACGGGTGCCGGCCCCCCAAACGCCGGCGTGTATAGGAGGTAGAAGACATGGCAAGGTACACAGGAGCGCGGTGCCGTCTCTGCCGCCGGGAGGGAACAAAACTCTATCTGAAGGGCGACAAGTGCTTTAGCCCACGCTGCACCGTCGACCGTCGTCCCACCCCGCCCGGGCAGGTCACCCGCGGTCGCCGCAAGGTGACGGAGTACGGTATCCAGCTGCGCGAGAAACAGAAAATGCGTCGTTTCTACGGGATCCTGGAAGCCCAGTTCCGTAACTACTACCATAAGGCCGCCACGCAGCCCGGCGTAACCGGTGACAATCTGCTGCGGCTTTTGGAGCGGCGCCTCGACAACGTGATTTACCGGCTCGGCCTGGGAGCGTCCAGAGCGGAGGCCCGGCAGTTGATCCGTCACGGCCATTTCACTGTTAACGGACGCAAGGTCAACATCCCGTCCTACCAGGTTCGGGTTGATGAGGTCATCGCTGTCCGGGAGCGCTCAAAGGCCACCCCGCGCATCCAGGAACTGATTGAGCGGGCTGGAGACAGCACTCCAGTGGCTTGGTTGGAGTATGATGCCGACAAGGTTCAGGGCAAGGTTGTCAGCTATCCGGAAAGAGAGCAGATCGATATCCCGGTCAAGGAACAGCTGGTTATCGAAATGTACTCCAGATAGGCGACTCCTTACTATTGAGGAGGTTCTCGATGCTTGAGATCGAAAAGCCCAAGATAGAGTGTGTGGAAATGAGTCCGGAAGACAATTTCGGACGCTTTGTCGTGGAGCCGCTAGAGCGCGGCTACGGCATTACCCTGGGTAACTCCCTGCGGCGGGTCCTGTTGGCTTCACTGCCCGGAACCGCCATCACCGCGATCAAAATCGAAGGTGTATTGCACGAGTTCTCGACTATGCCCGGCATTCGGGAAGATTTGACCGAAATCATTCTTAACCTTAAGAGCTTGCGTCTGAAGATGTACACTGACGAAGAGAAGATCATCCGGATCGAGACCGAAAAAGAAGGCCCGATCACCGCGGGCGACATCATCGCCGACTCGGACGTGGAGATTCTCAATCCGGAGCTGTATATCGCAACGCTGGGCAAGGGTGGCCGGATATTCGCCGAGTTGACCGTGGGCAAGGGACGCGGTTACGTGGCGGCTGAGAAGAACAAGCGGGGCAACCACATCATCGGGGTTATCCCGATCGATTCCATATTCACTCCGGTGACCAAGGTCAACTTCCATATTGACAAGACCAGGGTTGGCCAGGACACCAACTTTGACAAACTGGTGCTTGAGGTCTGGACCGACGGCAGCATCCGACCGGACGAAGCCGTCAGCCTCGCGGCGCGGATTATCATCGAACACCTGCGCTTGTTTGTGGGGCTGACCGAATCAGTTAACAACGTCGAAATCATGGTAGAAAAGGAAGAAGAGAAGAAGAACAAGCTTCTCGAAATGCCGATCGAGGAACTGGACCTTTCGGTCCGATCTTACAACTGCCTGAAACGGGCCGGGATCAACACCGTAGAGGAACTCATCCAGCGCAACGAAGAGGAAATGATGAAGGTTCGTAATCTCGGGAAGAAGTCGCTGGAAGAAGTGGTCCGGAAGCTGAACGAGCTCGGCCTCGATCTACGCCAGGACGAGGAATAAGGAGTGTTATATCATGGGCGGCTATAGAAGGCTAGGCCTGCGTGCCGATCATCGCAAGGCCATGCTTCGCAATATGGTTACTTCCTTGTTTAAGGAAGAACGCATCACTACAACCGAAACCCGGGCCAAGGAAGTCCGCAGCATCGCCGAGAAGATGGTCACCGTGGCCAAGCAGAACGACCTTGCGGCCAGGCGTCAGGTGCTGGAGTATGTCTTTGAAGAGGCCATCGTCCGTAAGCTCTTCGACGACATCGCCCCGAAGTACAAGGAACGTCCCGGCGGCTACACCCGGATCATCAAAACCGGCGTCCGCAGAGGCGACGCGGCACCCATGGCCATCCTGGAACTCGTCTAGGAGAAAACGGGGACTGTACCCTAGCCTGGATAGAGTCCATGAGTGTTGTTGCAGTTGACAAGGGTTTGCATGAAAAGGGGGACTATCCCCTTTTTCCTGTGCTACCCAGGGAGCGGTCCCGTGCGCAAGATTAAACTAACCGTGGCCTACGAAGGCACGGCATATTGCGGGTTTCAAAAACAAAGCGGATCCGGACTGCCCACCATCCAGGATGCGCTAGAGACAGCCCTTAGCAACCTGGCTAAGGCAGAAGTACCGGTCACCGGTGCCGGGCGCACCGACGCGGGCGTACACGCCCTCGCCCAGGTCGTGCACTTCACGACGGGTGAGTGGGCCATCCCAACCGACAAGATCGCACCGGCTCTGAACTCCAGACTGCCGGACGACATCGTCGCCGTGGGGGCCGAGGAAGTGGCGCCCGATTTTCATGCCCGCTACAATGCCGTTGCCAAAACCTACGTCTACAGCATCTACAACCGGAAGACACCCTCACCCTTCCGCCGTCTATACACCTGTCACGTTCCGTGGCCGCTCGATACCGAGGCTATGCGCCAGGCGGCCAAGTATCTGGTAGGTCAGCACGACTTTAGCTCCTTCCAGGCCTCTGGAAGACCCGTCAAGTCCGCTATCCGTACCATCTTCGGAGTCGATATCGGCACGGACGGATCACTAATCCGCATCACCGTTCGCGGTAACGGCTTCCTCTACCAAATGGTCCGCATCATTTCCGGAACCCTGATCGAAGTAGGCCGCGGCAAACTATCTCCCGACGACCTGCCCAATATCATCGAAGCCAAAAACCGCACCCGCGCCGGCGAAACCGCCCCCCCCCAAGGCCTCCGCCTAGAAAAGGTAGAGTACTAGGAGCCAGAAAAGGGGA
>Ga0048257_100451_pt1 | contig 26855 bp, 25 predicted proteins | sample SubbioWold_Dec13_FD_54351 | JGI IMG/M metagenome (GOLD analysis project Ga0048257, IMG submission 54351) | Serpentinite rock and fluid subsurface biosphere microbial communities from McLaughlin Reserve, California, USA - CSWold_Dec13... | ecosystem: Environmental > Terrestrial > Deep subsurface >...
CCTTATGGTTGACTGGAGTTGTCTGGTCTCGTTACACTTCAGTGACTGAAGGGATGAAGCTGTTTTGACGATACCTTTTGGGGCCATAATCCTGTCTTGTCTGCTGGCCCTAATCCTGACCCCGCCAATGATAAAGTTGGCCTGTCGTTGGGGGGCGGTGGACAAGCCGAATCAGCGGAAGATTCATGCGACACCGATGCCACGTCTGGGCGGACTGGCGATCTATGTGGCTTTCGTTGTTGGCTTGCTGGTTACTCAACCGATGACAATGCCGCTCGCCGGACTGCTGGTAGGGGCGACACTGATCGTCTTGCTCGGGCTCTGGGATGACCTGCGGGGTATGCCTGCCGTGGTCAAACTGATCGGCCAGATTGTGGCCGCGGCCTCCTTGGTTCCCTTCGGGCTGTACGTGGAATTCGTCACGAATCCGATAGCCGGGGATGTTTTCTGGCTGGGTCTCTGGGGCATCCCGCTGACCATCTTCTGGATTGTGGCCGTGACCAACGCGTTGAACCTGGTAGACGGCCTCGATGGTCTGGCCGCGGGTACCGCCCTGATTGCGGCTTTGAGCTTGGCTGTGATCGCCTTCTTCGAGGCCCAGTCTACGGCCTTTGCGGTGGCGCTGATCCTGGCTGCCGCCATACTTGGTTTTCTCCGCTATAATTTCCATCCGGCGCGCGTCTTCCTCGGTGATACCGGGTCGATGCTGCTTGGTTTCGTGCTGGCGGCTACGGCCATAATGGGCTTAACGAAGAGTGCGACCGCCCTTTCGGTGATCATCCCGATTGTGATCCTGGGTATCCCGCTCTTTGACACCGCCTTTGCGATCCTGCGGCGCTGTCTCAACGGTCGTCGGATTTTTGAACCGGACAAAGACCATCTCCACCATCGGCTGCTGATCGCAGGACTGAGCCACCGCGGGGCGGTGCTTACCGTTTACGGTGTCAACCTGGTTCTGGCCGCCAGTGCCGTTGTGATCACCCGCCTCACCACGGACCAGGCTGCTCTGTTGCTGTTTATCCTGGCGGCGGTGCTCCTCACCGCAGCCAATAAGTTTGGGGTTATCGGCGCAGCTTGGAGCAGACGTCTGCCGGAGACCGCCGAAAGCAAGAGCGAGGGCCCGGGCTTCTAGGTTTATGTTTTACCCACTTTTTGCGTTGGCCAAGGCACTTGTTTTTTCCAAATATCCATGTTAACCTGATATTAGTTGGATAATGTTTACAGTTAAAGCGCTCTATTAGGAGCGGTTTTTTGTACTGGTACACATTTTTGGAACTGAAAGATAGTAGTTATTCAGAGAATGAATGGGGAGGGGATGTAACACCATGCAGGTGCGGAAAGCGGTAATTCCAGCTGCCGGATTGGGTGTGCGCTTCTTGCCGGCGACAAAGGCCCAGCCCAAGGAAATGATCCCGATCATCGATAAACCCACCATTCAGTACATAATTGAAGAAATACTGGCATCAGGCATCACTGAAATCTTGATTATTACCGGTCGGGGAAAACGGGCGATCGAGGATCACTTCGACATTTCGCCTGAGCTGGAGTACCATCTGCAGTCCAAGGGTAAGCAGGACGTCTATGAGCGCATGCGCCAAATCGCCGATATGGCGGACATCCACTATGTCCGGCAAAAGGAGCCGCGGGGCCTCGGCCACGCCGTCCTGTGCGCCCGTTCCTTCGTCGGCAACGAACCCTTCGCCGTGCTGCTCGGAGATGATGTGGTGCGCAGTGAAACCCCCTGCCTGAAGCAGCTGCTGGATCAGCACGCCAGACTCGGGGGCAGCGTCATCGCCCTGGAAGAAGTACCGCCCGAAGACGTCAGCAAGTACGGCGTAATCAAGGGCGCACTGGTGGAACCGCGCGTCTACCGGATCGAAGACCTGGTGGAGAAGCCCTCGGTTGAGGAGGCACCGTCAAACCTGTCCGTCATGGGACGCTACATTTTGGATCCCCGCATCTTCGATTTCCTGGCGGTTACGACTCCTGGAGCCGGTAACGAGATTCAGTTGACCGACGCTCTTAGACGGCTGGTCCGGGAGGAACCCCTGTACGGGTACCTTTTTGAGGGTCGTCGCTATGATGTAGGCAACAGCCTGGGCTACCTGAAGGCGACCGTGGAGTTCGCTCTGGAACTTCCAGACGTAAAGGAACAGTTCGCCCGCTACCTGCGGGACACGGTCGGTAAGCTATAAATGAAAGTACTGGTCACCGGCGGTGCCGGGTTTATCGGCTCACATATCGTCGACCACCTGATCGCAGCGGGGGCGTCGGTGGCCGTGGTGGACAATCTGTCCACAGGACGGGAAGCAAACCTAAATCCCCAGGCCCGGTTTTACAATGTGGATCTCACCGACCCGGCTCTGCGCGAAATACTGGCCCGGGAACGACCGGAAGCGGTAGTACACGAAGCTGCCCAGGCCAGTGTCGGCGTGTCCGTGGCCAGGCCGGAAGCGGATGCCGAAACAAACATTCAAGGCACCTTGAACCTGCTGGAGGCGGCCCGACTGGTGGGTGTCCGTAAGGTCGTCTACGCCTCGTCCGCCGCCGTCTATGGGGAACCGGCTTACCTGCCGGTCGACGAGGTGCATCCCGTTGCACCCCTCTCACCCTACGGCGTCTCCAAGTATACCCCCGAACTGTACCTGGCGGCCTACCGGCAGCTGTACGGGCTGGACTATGTGGCTCTGCGTTATGCGAACGTGTATGGCCCCCGTCAGGACGCCCTAGGGGAAGGCGGGGTGATTGCGATCTTTGCGGAGCGGCTGTCCCGCGGAGAGCACCTGGAAGTCTTCGGGGACGGTGCGCAGACCCGGGATTTCATACATGTGGAGGATGTCGCCCGCGCGAACCTGAAGGCCCTGGAATCCGGATCAGCCTTAATCTGTAACGTCTCGACCGGGGAACCGACTTCGATCAATGATCTGGTGCGGTTGTTGGCGGCGGTTACCGGAGGAGACCCGGCAGTTTCGTACCAACCGGCCCGGGAGGGTGACATCCGGCACAGCCGGCTGGACAATCTCAGGGCTCGGCGGTATTTAGACTGGACTCCGATCCGGGAACTAAGGGAAGGTTTGGAAGAAACCCTGAGGTTCTACGCCCAAAACACCCTAGAATGAAAGAACGGGCCTAAGGGCCCGTTCCTGTGTTTACGCCTTCTTGGACACCCTTTTGTCGTCACGCCGCCGGCGAAGGTCTTTAAGGTACTTATCCAGCAGTTCCTTCCTGCCGGTTAGCAGTCTGGAGATTTCTTTCTTCTGCATAATTAACCCCTCCTGTTAGCATTTATTCCCAGATTCCGAAGTAGCGTATACATCGGTACCCGCCCTGGAATAAGCGGGCATTGCCAGGGAAACTTTATTTAAGTAGCATTTCATTCCACGGGGGTAGGATATGGACTGGCTATTTGAAGTTGTCTACCGGGGTGTCGGTGCGTTCGTCGCCGTAGTTTTTATTACCCGCTTAATCGGCAAGACCCAGATGGGAATGCTAACCGTCACCGACTTTGTTAACGGCATTGTGATCGGTTCACTGGCGGCCGCTATGGTGGTCGACCTTAGGGGAAACATCTGGTACTATATCGTTGGGCTGGCTATCTTCGGCGGCTTAACCATATTCATGGAATGGCTGACGATGAAAAACCGGGCGGTCCGAAAGCTGCTTGAAGACGTACCCACGATAGTGATATTTAACGGAAAAATCCTGGAAGACAACATGCGCAAGAATCGCTACCACGTGGACGACCTGATGATGCAGCTGCGGGCTAAGAACGTGTTTGACATTCACGACGTAGAGTTTGCGGTAGCCGAGCCAAACGGTGAACTGAGTGTGCTCCTCAAGTCCCAGAAACGTCCGGTTACCTGTGAGGACCTGCAGGTTCCCACCCAGTACGAAGGCATGTCCCATACGATTGTCAGTGACGGAGAAATCTTGGACCGTCACCTGGATGATGTCGGGCTGTCGCGGGCGTGGCTTTTCAGCGAGTTGGCGAAGCGCGGGATTAAGGACGTGAAGCAAGTAATGTACGCCAGCCTGGACACCCAGGGGAACCTGTACGTAGACGTGCGGGAGGACAACCTGCCGAAGAAAACCGGTATCGGTGAAGAACCATAAGATGGTGTGGGAAATATGCCCATGAGGCAGGTATCGGTAGTCGGGGTGGAGAATACTTTCCTTAACACCGATGGAAAGGATTGGCTGAGAGTGCCGCATCGAATCAGCTTTGGAACAGACGGCTGGCGGGGGATCATGGCGGACGATTTTACTTTGGCAAATGTGGGTTTGGTATCCGGTGCCATTGCGGACTACATTATCGACAAAGGGCTGGCCGGACGCGGGGTGGTCATCGGCTACGACAACCGCTTCATGTCCGAGCGCTTTGCTGACCTGGTAGCCGGTGTCTTGGTCCAGCTCGGTATTCCCGTGCTCATCGGTACCCGGGCGATGCCGACGCCCGTGACCGCCTTCGCGGTCAAGCACCATCAGGCGGCGGGGGCGGTAATGCTGACGGCCAGTCACAATCCCCCCGAATACAACGGGATCAAGTTTATCCCGGACTACGCCGGTCCGGCGCTGCCTGAGACCACCGCGCAAATCGAGGCGCTGCTTAAACGCCGTCTGGCGAGTGAACAGCCGCACGGCCCGGTGTCCGTACCCGCGCGGCGCGAGGAGATCGATCCGTCAGAGGCCTACATTGAACACGTCCGGAGTCTGGTGGACATTGAAGCCATTCGTCAGGCCGGACTTAAGGTGGTCGTTGACCCCCTTTACGGTGCGGGGATCGGATACCTGGACCGGATGCTGGGTGATCTGGGGGTAACCGTCACGGCTCTGCATAACTACCGGGACCCGTTGTTCGGCGGTTCTCTGCCTGACCCTAGTGCAGCGAAGCTCGGGGAACTGCGCGATACACTACTCAGCCAGGGAGCTGATTTGGGCTTGGGCTTGGACGGTGATGCCGACCGGCTGGGCGTCATCGACTCCGACGGCAGCTACATCTCTCCAAACCAGCTGCTGACTCTCGTCTGCTACCATCTGCTGGAGGTGAGGGGCTGGCGCGGTCCCGTTGCCCGCACCGTGGCCACGACGCATCTCGTAAACCGGATTGCGGAGGCTTACGGCGAACTGACCACCGAAACGGCCGTGGGTTTTAAGTACATCGGCCAGTGTCTTCTGGAAAAGGGTAGTATCTGCGGCGGGGAGGAAAGCGGCGGCCTGTCCATTCGCGGACACGTACCGGAAAAGGACGGCATCCTGGGCGGGATGCTGGCTGCCGAGATCCGCGCCGTACATGGCAAGTCTCTGGGTGCGCTTCTGGATGAGATCGGGGAACGGTTCGGGCGGGTCTACAGCGAGCGCATCGACCTGCGCACGACACCGGAACACAAGGCGACCGTGCTAGAAACCGTCCAGAACCTGGCTCCGGACTCACTGGCCGGCGTCCAGATCCGGGAACGGATTACCATCGACGGCACCAAGCTGGTCTTGGACGACGGGGCTTGGGTGCTGATCCGCGCCTCCGGCACCGAACCGGTGTTCCGCATTTACACCGAAGCCAATTCACCAGAGCAGCTGCAGGACATCCAAACCGAAATCCGCCGCCTGACCGCCCTCTAAGTTATCCACATAAGGGGACAGGCTACTTTTTAGATAACAAAAATTAAAAGATTTAAAGCCCCGACCCCTTTTTGGAGAGGGTGAGTTGCCGTTTGATCGGCCGGATGCTGTTTCAGGCTACTATCGTAATCGCACTCTTTAACCTGCTGTCCCGGGTCCTGGGACTGGGCCGGGAAGTCGTCATCGCCCATATGTTCGGGGCTACCGCGGTTACCGACGCCTATCTGGTGGCCTTCACCCTGCCCTTCCTGTTCTTTGCGATCCTCTCCCAGGCCCTGGCCACCGTGGTTGTCCCGGTGTTCACCGAGTACAAGACCCGGGGTCAGCACCTGGAAGCCTGGAAGCTATCTTCAAATTTGATCAACCTGCTGTTTGCTGCTTTGACCGTGCTCACCCTGCTCGGGGTACTGGCTGCGCCACTGTTGGTCACGGTCATCGCACCCGGGCTGTCCGGGGAGACGGCCGAGTTGGCGGCGTCTTTGACGCGGATCATGTTCCCTGTCTTGGTTTTTGCCGGGCTGGCCACCATCTTCACCGGTTTTCTGAACGCGAACTACATCTTCGGGATTCCGGCCTTCAGTGGGGCCGTAAATAACGTGGTGATCATCGGCGGGGCCCTAACCTTGGGCAGTATCTACGGCATCCAGGGTTTAGCTTACGGCACGGTTCTGGGTATGGCTGCCGCCGCCCTTGTCCAACTCCCCGCCCTGCGTCGGGCCGGTTTCCGCTTCAAGGCCACCTTCGACTGGCGTCACCCCGGGGTGCAGAAGGTCCTTTTCCTGGTGGTGCCGGTGACCGTGGGCATTACGATCAGTCAGTTATATATTATTGTCGACCGTTTTCTGGCGTCCATGCTGCCCGAGGGGAGCATTGCCGCGCTCAACTTCGGCACCAAACTGATCCAGCTGCCGATCTCTCTTTTCGTTCTGGCACTTTCCACGGCGGTGTTCCCGACCCTAACCACCTGGGTGGCCGAGGGAAAACACCACGAGGTGGCGGACACCATGCGGCGGGCGTTGCGGATCACTGTCCTGACGATCGTGCCGGCCGCAGTGGGTCTGATCGTCCTGCGCGTGCCGATCGTCCAGCTACTCTTTGAGCGGGGCGCCTTTGATGAGCGGGCCACGGCAATGACGGCGATCGCGGTAATGTTCTACAGTGTCGGTTTGGTGGGCTTTGCCACCAACATCATCCTGACCAGGGGCTTTTACGCCTTTCAGGATACGGCCACACCCGTCAAGCTGCTCTCCATCAACCTGTTCCTGAATTTGATCCTGAGCGTGATACTCATGGGGCCGATGGGCCACGGAGGTCTGGCGTTGGCCAGTTCGCTTTCCGCTTTGGTGAATACGGTACTGCTGGTCTGGTATCTGGATCGGCGCCTACCTGGTATCTGGAACGTCGGTTGGCTGCGCTTTATGGTTGCCGTCCTGCTGGCCTCCGGAGTCATGGCCTGGGCCACCCTGATCGCAAACAACATCTTAACCCCGGTGATGACGCCCTTCGGCACTTTCGGGCTGGTCGTCCAGGTGTCCGGGGCCATCTTGGCCGGGGTGGTCGCCTACATCCTCTCCTGCATCGCCCTCCGCTTTGAAGAGGTCTACCTGCTCAAGCGCGGCTCAAACCAGATATTGGACGGCGTACGGGGCTTCATTAGCGGCCGGTCGCGGTGACCGATCACTCCCGTCTTTCATAGTATAGGGTGGGGGTGAGGTACTTGATGAAAGCAACCGACCTGAGTGCCCGCGACATCATCAATCTCTCCAATGGTCAGCGGCTGGGATCCGTAAAGGACATCCACTTCGACGAAAAGGGACAGATTAAAGCGCTCGTACTTAAGGGGCGGAAGAAGAGGCTCGGCGTGTGGGGTGGCGGGCGCGATATCGTGGTGCCCTGGAATAATGTGCGTACTCTCGGCGCCGATGTGGTGTTGGTGGAAGTTAACCCTGAGGACCTGGGTCTCTACTAAAATCCGCGCATAGCCCTGCTATTTGCTCTCCCTTCGACACCGTTCACCCTCATTGTCAACCATTTACCGGTTAGGTGGTTGACAAACTGAGAATCACGTTCTAGAATACGACTATCAGAGCGTGAGGAGGGGTTGGGTTTGCAGGGAGTGTTGGGTCTGCGCGGCTACGGTGCCGGTACGATTCAGTGGTGTGAGGATCTGCCTCTGAAACAAAAACTGGCATTGGCCATCGGGTTTGCGTTGATTATTGGAATAGCCGCTCAGGTGCGTATCCTGGTGCCCTGGTCACCGGTGCCGGTTACCGGACAAACCTTTGCGGTATTGCTGGCCGGAGTCCTTCTGGGACGCAACTGGGGAGCCTTCAGCGTGGGGTTCTATGGCGGTGCCGGAGCGCTTGGACTACCGTGGTTTCAGGGTTTAGCCGGTGGGCCGGCCTATGTTGCCGGGCCGACCGGGGGTTACATCCTGGGCTTCGTGATCGCCGCCGCCTTTGTTGGTTACGCTGTGCGAAGCATACCTCTGGCCCGTACTCTTCCTGGAATTCTGGTAGTGCTGCTGTTCGCGAATTTTGTAATCATCCACGGGATCGGTCTGCTGCACCTGAGTAACCTGACCGGAATCACCGCACTTTCGGAACTGCTATGGTTGGGAACAATTCCCTTCATCCTTGGTGATTTGACTAAGATCACTCTGGTTGCTGCCGCAGCTGTGGTACTGCTGCCCCGAGAACTGCCGAAACCGTAGTCATCAGGTCTTAGGGGGCTAAACCAAGCGCACTTAATGGATACTAATCCCCGGAACACTGTTCCGGGGATTACTTGTATGCCCGGCATCAGTGCCTCTTTAAGGCGTGGGTTGTTAAACTGCGAAGAGAACTGGAGTAATTGCATGATTAAGATAGCTTTGCTAAAATGGTGGAGTAACTTGGAGAAACAACCAGGATTGGAGCGGTGGAGTTGGCCAAACACCTGTTTACCTCAGAGTCTGTTACCGAGGGTCATCCGGATAAGGTGGCCGATCAGATATCCGATGCGATACTCGATGAAATTATTGGTAAGGATCCCATGGCGCGAGTGGCCTGCGAGACGCTGGTCACTACCGGCCTCGTGCTGATCGCGGGCGAAATCACCTGTAAGTGTTATGTGGACATCCCTTCCATTGTTCGCAAGACGGTCCGTGATATCGGATATACCAGGGCCAAGTACGGATTCGACTGCGACACCTGCGCCGTGTTGACGGCGATCGACGAACAGTCTCCGGACATCGCCCGTGGTGTGGACCTCGCGCTGGAGGCCAAATCCGCCGAGGAACTGAACGATATATTCAACCAAGTGGGAGCCGGCGACCAAGGGATGATGATCGGTTACGCCACCAACGAAACCGAGGAACTGATGCCGATGCCGATCCTGCTCGCGCACAAGATCGCCCGCCGGTTGGCCGAGGTGCGCAAGAACGGGACGCTCGGTTACCTCCGTCCGGACGGTAAGACCCAGGTCTCAATCGTTTACGACAACGGGCGGCCAGTGAGCCTCCAGACTGTGGTTGTTTCCACCCAGCATCATCCTGAGGTCACCGCAGAGACTTATACCCGGGACGTCATTGACAACGTAATCATCCCGGTGGTCCCACCGCAACTGCTGAACGGCAAGACTCGCTTCCTGATCAACCCGACCGGCCGGTTTGTCCTGGGCGGACCGCAGGCCGACACCGGTCTCACCGGGCGTAAGATCATTGTCGATACCTATGGTGGACTCGCCCGTCACGGCGGCGGTGCCTTTTCCGGTAAGGACCCCACCAAAGTAGACCGTTCGGCGAGTTACGCTGCCCGCTACGTGGCGAAGAACCTCGTGGCCGCTGGTCTCGCGGAACGCTGTGAGGTTCACGTCGCCTACGCCATCGGGGTGGCGCAGCCGGTTTCGCTCCGGGTGGACACTTTCGGCACCGGCAAGATCGACGAGGAACGTCTGGAATCGATGGTACGGGAAGTATTCGACCTGCGCCCGGCGGCAATCATTCACAACCTTAATCTACGCCGTGCGATATACAGACAGACTGCAGCCTATGGGCATTTCGGACGTCACGACCTGGATCTGCCGTGGGAAAAGACCGATCAGGTGGATACTCTGCGCGCCCTGCTTTAAGGGCACGTACGAAAACAGTGATGCTAACGAGAGGGACCCGCACGGGTTCCTTTCACATTTTGATAAGCACTCTTCCCTGGAGGAATCTAGCCGCCCTTGTCGAAATTACCAGGTGAGGTGGCAGATATGCAGGTCAGGACCCTTCTAGGCATTTTCTATACCTGGATCGTGGTTATCAGCGGTACTTGGGTGCTGGCTACCCTGCTTCCCGCCGTCAATTTTGACTATGCGGTCGTTCTGGGTGTTTTCATCCTGGTGGTAATGGTTGGGGAGTGGCTGGTCGTATCTCTCCCCCACGGGCAGCTAACCAGCACCTTTTCCGTGACCATCGCCGCCTTCCTGCTATTCGGCGCAGCCGAGGCGGCCTGGGTAACGGCTTTAGGTACTCTCTTCGGGCAGGGCATTGTGAACCGCGGCAACCCCCTGCGGACCACTCTGTTTAACACCGCCCAGTTCGCCGTTGCTGCTTTCGCCGGCTACCAAGCCTACCTGCTGGCCGGCGGACTGGCCGGTCAACCGCTGGTACTGGCGAACATCCTGCCGATCGCGGCCTTTTGTGTAGCCTACTTTTTAGTCAATCATCTCCTCGTATCGCTCTACCTGCAGCCGAAGCAGCGGCATTTTCCGCTAATTGGGCGGCGTTCGGGAATCGAATGGGACGCCTCCACTTACCTGGTTCTTGTCCCACTCGGCGTCCTTACCGTGCTCCTCTACAATGCGGTTGGACTGCTCGGGGCGATTCTGGTCTTGGTTCCGGCTCTGGCCGTTCAGTTCATCCTAGCCCGCTTCGTGAAGCTGGAACTGAACAACCTGGAGCTAACCGCCTTGTACGAGGTGGCCAAACACCTCAGCACCACACTTGACCTGGAACGGCTGCTGGATCTGATCCTGGAGGAGACCCGCCGCTTCCTGGCCTATCATACCGCTATCGTGTACCTGTGGTCCCCAGAACGCGAGCAATATGTTCCGGTGGCGGTCAGCAGCAAGTACGCCGAGGAACTTAAGGACACCGCCTTGGAGAAAGAAGAGGGGATCGTAGCCTGGGCCATTGAGCTCAAAGAGCCCGGCCTTGTCTACGATTCCCGCAGCGAACCCCTGCTGGCCAAGGCTCAAGGGTTGCCTCAGTTCCTGCGCTCACTGCTCGTCATCCCGCTGGTGGTGGAAGACCAGGTCAAGGGGATTATGCTGGTCGGTGACCGGCGGCCTTATGCCTACAACAAGCGAAACCTGCACCTCCTGACCATTATCGCCGGGCAGGCGGCCGTAGCTATCAACAACCTCGGCCTCTCCCGCCGCGTTCAGCGCCTGATCGACAACGACCCCTTGACAGGGGTTATGGAGCGGAGTGTGTTTTGGGACGCCCTAAAACACGAATTCGTCCAGGCGCAGAGCTCCGGGCGTTCCCTATCGGTGGTGTTGCTTGACCTGGATCGGTTCAGAGCAGTCAACCAGGAATACGGTTTCGGGTCCGGCGACGGAATTCTGGTACAGATTGCCGAACTTCTGAAGTCCCGCATCCGGGACAAGGGGTACCTGGCGCGTTATGACGGTCAGATTTTTGCCCTGTTGATACCGGACACCGGCCAGGTCCGTGCTGCCGAAATCGGGGAGCGGTTATGCCGCGCCGTAGAGAACTGTCCGTTCCGGATTGAGGGCTCACGCTACCGCGTGAACGTCGGCATAAACGTGGGTGTCGCCACATATCCTGTTGATGCGGATAACGTGGATGATCTGTTACTGCAAGCGGAGCAGAGCCTCCGTGAATTCCAAACCGTCAATGTTCGGGAGATGGCTCGCCCAAGCTAAATCAGTAGTTCTCATAAGCACGATAACCACGGAGAGGGCTTAGAAGCAAGCAGCCTATTAGTCTTTCCCCTAAAGGAGGCGAAGAAGGTGCGTGACCTGGTCCGGGGGTTGCTTGACCTGATTTATCCGCCTCCCATCGGCTGCCCCCTCTGCGGTTCAGGCCGCGAACGGGACTTGTGCCGGGGTTGCTTAGATATGATGGCTCCACTGATGGGCCTGCCGCACTGTTCGGTTTGCGGGCGTTTCGCGATTAGCGTCGCTGAGCAGAACCCCTGTCATACCTGTCGCACTACCGCTTTGCCTTTCCTGCTGAACCGTTCGGTTGCCCCCCACGAGGGTATCTTCAGGGACCTGATCCATGCTCTGAAATATGGCCGGCGGATCTCTCTTGCCGAGCCACTCGGTCGGAAGATGGCCTGCGTGGCCCAATCTGAAGCCGCCTACCAGAAGGCGGAGGTCATCGTGCCGATTCCGCTTGCACCCGATCGTCTACGGGAGAGACGTTTCAACCAGTCACTGCTCCTGGCCCAGGCGGCTGGTCGCATCCTGGGGCTCCGGGTCAGCGAGGCCCTGGAACGCCAAGGCCAGACGCCCCATCAGACCGGCATGGATGCCGTACACAGGCGTGCCAATGTTAAGGGGGTCTTTATGGTCTCACGAACCAGAACCATTCATGGCAAAACCGTGATTCTCGTGGACGATGTTTTTACCACTGGCAGCACAATTGCCGAAGCTTCCAGGGTGCTTCTTTCCGGAGGGGCTGCGCAGGTACTAAGTCTTACTTTTACTACAGGAACACGCTGATGTCGACAAAAAGAGTTACCCCATTTTCCCCTATCCACAATTGAAAGCGTTGAGAACGCTGTTATGCACAGCTTTATCCACATTATCCACAGCTTTTGGGCTTGGTTGCTCCATTCAACAAATCCAATTTTCGACATTCCTGTTTTCTCCTGGCACCTGCAGGATTTTTCTTGTCCCACGGGAATAATATAGGTAACTCGGGCGAAAGGAGTTGATCAGATGAGGGTTAACGTACGAGGCAAGAACATCCAGGTCACCGATGCCCTACGCGATCACGTGGAGAAGAAACTAGGGAAACTCGAGCGCTTTTTCAACAACTTTGGGGATGCTCAGGCCACGCTCACCGTCGAGAAAGATGTACATCGAGTGGAAGTGACAATTCCGCTCAACGGGATGATTCTCCGCGGCGAGGAAGAAACCCCCGACATGTACGCGTCTATTGATATGGTGGTAGATAAGCTCGAGAAACAGTTGGAGCGGTTTAAAGGTAAGCTGATCCGCCGGGGCACCAAACTTAACATCACCGAAGACCTTGGGGACTTACCCCCGGAAGAGCCCTTCAGAATTGTCCGCATGAAGCGCTTCACAATGAAGCCGATGCCTGCGGAAGAGGCGGTAATGCAAATGAACCTCCTCGGTCACAGCTTTTTTGTGTTCACCAATGCCGAGACCGAAGAGGTCAATGTCGTGTACAGACGTAAGGACGGCAACTACGGATTGATCGAACCCGAAGCCTAAATAGGAGGGAAGCTTCCTGCAAGATAGTGTTTCAAACAGAGGGAGTCGTGGCGCGACTCCCTCTGTTTGCCCTCGGGGCTACCAATTACCACTATTTACCTGTGCGCCTGGTTGCAAGTTATTCGCTGAAATGTTAAAATAAGAAGATGCTAAACTCCAGGAACCGCAAGGGTTCCTGTGTTCAATAGAGGGGGAATTTGGTCAGATGCTGGGGTTTCTGAAAAACATTTTAGATGATAATGCCCGCGAAATTAAGAAGCTACAGCGGGTGATTACCGAGACGAATAACCTGGAGAGCAAAATCCAGGGCCTTTCCGATGCTGAACTACAGGGAATGACGCCTCGGTTGAAAGAGCGTCTGGCCATCGGTGATACTTTGGACGACATTCTTCCTGAGGCCTTCGCCGTGGTGCGCGAGGCGTCCCGCCGGGTGCTCGGAATGCGTCACTTTGATGTCCAGTTGCTCGGAGGCACGGCCCTGCATCAGGGTAAGATCGCCGAGATGAAAACCGGTGAGGGCAAGACCCTGGTGGCCACCCTGCCGGCCTACCTGAACGCGCTCACCGGCCGGGGGGTACACATCGTTACCGTCAACGACTACCTGGCGCGGCGTGACAGCGAATGGATGGGACAGATCTACCGCTTCCTGGGCCTTTCGGTGGGCCTGATCGTGCACGGCTTAACTCACGACCAGCGCATCGCGGCTTACGGATCGGACATTACCTACGGGACGAACAACGAGTTCGGGTTCGATTACCTGCGTGACAATATGGCCGTCAATCCGAAGGAGGTCGTGCAGCGTGATCTGCACTACTGCATCGTGGACGAGGTGGACAGCATCCTGATTGACGAGGCTAGAACACCGCTGATCATCTCCGGCCAGGCCAACAAGCCGACGGACCTGTACTACACCATGGCTCGGTTGATTCCCAGGCTGAAAAGGGAAGACCACTACAGCATCGATGAAAAGGCACGCACCGTGTCCCTGACCGAGGACGGTGAGGCTAAGGTCGAAGAGCTACTCAAGATCGACAACCTGGCTGATGACAAGAACATCGAATTCCGGCACTACATCAACCAGGCCCTGCGTGCGCACGCTCTGATGAAACGGGACCGGGACTACGTGGTGAAGGACGGCAAGGTCATTATCGTGGACGAGTTCACCGGTCGGCTGATGTTCGGCCGACGCTACTCGGACGGCCTACACCAGTCGATCGAGGCTAAGGAAGGCGTTGAGATCGAACGTGAGTCTCAGACGCTGGCCACGATCACTTTCCAGAACTACTTCCGGATGTTCGAGAAGCTGGCCGGAATGACCGGTACGGCGGACACGGAGGCCGAGGAATTCAAGAAGATCTACAAGCTGGATGTGGTCGTGATCCCCACCCATCGTCCAATGGTCCGGCAGGATATGGCCGATGTCATTTTTAAGAACGAACCGGCCAAGTTTACGGCCGTGATTGAGGAAATTGCCGCCCGGCACGCCACTGGCCAGCCGGTGCTGGTCGGTACCATATCCATCGAAAAGTCCGAGGTCCTAAGCAAGATGCTCAAGCGGCGGGGCGTTCCCCATCAGGTCCTAAACGCCAAGTTCCACGAGCAGGAGGCCCAGATTGTGGCTCAGGCCGGGCGCTTGGGGGCAGTGACCATTGCCACCAACATGGCCGGTCGCGGTACCGACATTATCCTGGGGGGAAACCCCGCGTACATGGCCAAGGAAAAGATGCGGGAACAGGGGTTCCCGGAGGAGATTCTAGCCGAGGTGGATGAGTGGGGTCCGGCCAGCGATGAGGTAGTCGAGGCCCGGCGGATCTACCGTGAATCGCTTGAGGAGTTCAAACAACTCACCAATGCCGATCATGATCAGGTGGTCGCCTTGGGGGGACTGTACATCGTGGGTACTGAGCGTCACGAGAGCCGCCGCATTGATAACCAGCTGCGGGGCCGTTGCGGACGTCAGGGCGACCCGGGGGCGGCACAGTTCTACGTAGCCCTGGACGATGACCTGCTGCGCCTGTTCGGTGGCGAAAACATCGCCGGAATAATGAACAGGCTGAAGATGGAAGATGATGTACCGCTGGAGCATCCGTTGATCTCCCGTTCGCTGGAAAGTGCGCAGAGACGGGTGGAAAACCGCAACTTCAGCATCCGCAAGCATGTGCTGGAATACGACGACGTGATCAACCAGCAGCGTGAACTGATCTACCGCCAGCGCCGCCAGGTGCTACTCGGGGAAGAGCTACACCCGGTAATTAAAGAAATGATGGGGCAGGTCGTGGAGAACGGGGTCGGTGCCTTCGCTCCTGACGGGGTCTACCCCGAGGAATATAACCTGGCCGGACTGATCGACTACTTTATGCAGTCCTTCCTGCCGGCCGGTGCCGTCAATCCGGAAGATATCGAGGGGATGGATCGGAAAGAGCTCCAGGAGTTTTTCGGCGACAAGATGGATGAGGCCTACGCGGCGCGCGAGGTTGAGCTCGGCGAGGAAAACCTGCGCCAGATTGAGCGCATCGTAATGCTGAAGATCGTGGATGATAAGTGGATGGATCACCTGGACGCGATGGATCAGCTCCGGGAGGGCATCGGTCTGCGCGCCTACGGTCAAAAGGATCCGCTCATTGAGTATAAGTTCGAGAGCTACGAGATGTTCCAGAATATGATCGCTTCGATCCAGGAGGACGTGGTTCGTTACCTGTTCCGGGTGCGGATGGCCGTTGAGCCGGAGCGCCGCCAGACTACGGAGAACCTGGTGCAGGAAGGTCCCCGCCGCCCGGTGCGCCGGGAAGTGAAGGTCGGTCGAAACGATCCTTGTCCGTGCGGAAGCGGGAAGAAACACAAGAAATGCTGCGGCCGGGAAAAATCCGGCACCGCCTAAGTTAGTAACGCAAATAGGGACAGTCCCCCATTCCTGTCCAACGATCGGCAGTACCAATGATGAAAATTGTTGTGTGGTGCAGTGCGCTTTCCTGAGGGATTGCCTCCACAAACACGTACGTGACAGAGGAATCTGCTCAATCGTCGCGGGCGTCGCCGAACTCGCTCGCTCCGCTCCCTCAGACAGGCGGTCGACGCTGATCCGCGGCTCACTGCGCATTTTTGATCTAGACTTCCTATCGTTTGTTCCGGCAATACCCTCAGCGCGCCCTGCACCTTCAAGGTGTTGGTATTTTCGAGGTAGACTGTCCTCATTTTATATTTCCTTACCAGAAAGGGGTTATCTTAGCTATGTATGTTGAACTCCGCAAACTTCAGGAAGAATTATCCCGTCGGCTCGCCGACCTCGAACACTCTCTTTGACCTTGCCGGTAAGGAGCAGGAAATAGCGATCCTGGAAAAACAAATGGAGTCACCGACTCTGTGGGACGATCAGGAACACGCCCAAAAGGTGACGCAGCGGTTGGCGATGCTGCGCGGCCGTGTGGAGTCCTTTCAGAGGATGAGCCAGTGTTTTGAAGACGCCGCCGTGCTGTTGGGCCTGGGTGAAGACGAGGATGATCACGAAACCGCTCTCGAGGTTCAGACCGAACTGCGTGCGATAGAAAACTGGGTTGCGGAATTGGAATTGGAGCTTCTCCTGTCTGGGCCGTACGACGACCGGAATGCCATCCTGGCCATGCACGCGGGGGCCGGCGGGCTGGAAGCGCAGGACTGGGTGGAGATGCTTTTCCGAATGTTCACCCGGTGGGCGGAGAGGCGCGGCTTCAGATATGAAACGCTCGACCTGTTGGCCGGGGACGAAGCCGGCATCAAAAGCGTTACCTTTCAGGTTTCCGGTCCGATGGCTTACGGATACCTACGCTCCGAGAAAGGCGTGCATCGCCTGGTGCGCATTTCGCCCTTCGATACAGGCGGGCGGCGGCATACATCCTTCGCCTCGGTGGACGTAATGCCGGTTGTGGATGAGGATGCCGAGGTTGAGATTAACCCCGATGACCTTCGGATTGATACCTTCCGTTCGGGTGGTGCCGGAGGGCAGCACGTAAACAAGACGGATTCGGCGGTTCGGATTACGCACCTGCCGAGCTCGACCGTGGTATCCTGTCAGAACGAGCGCTCCCAGTTGTCCAATCGCAATGCGGCGATGAAGATGCTCAAATCCAAGCTTCTAGCGGCGGAAATCAAGAGGCGTGAGGAAGAACTGGCGGTAGTCCGCGGTTCTCAGAAGGATATCGCCTGGGGCAGTCAGATCCGGTCGTATGTCTTTCAGCCTTACACCATGGTCAAGGATCACCGCACCAAATACGAAAAAGGCAATGTAAGCGCAGTGATGGACGGGGAGATCGACGAGTTTATCCAGGCCTACCTAATCTGGCAAGCCCGGGGTCATCAAAAGGAAAATTAAGGAATTCAACCGAAACCCCTGCCGGGTTCTTCCATTTTCCTTGTCGTTTTGCAGGATTTACCGTCGAAAAAAAGAATAGTTGATTGGGCGGGCTTAATACGCCTGTCGTTTCTGTGTTTCCTGCTGGTATGGAACGGGTGTACCGGGCATCATAAATCAATAACCGGAGACATCGAGGATTCATACCGGCGACATTCTATTACCGGAGGGCGACCAATATGATCAGCATTGACCCGTCAGAGGTCAGGGTACGGGCAAACCGGATCCGCTGTCACATTGTGAACATGATTTGTGCAGCTGGATCGGGACATCCCGGCGGCTCACTCTCGGCGGCCGACATCGTGGGGGCTTTATATTTCGGCGGGATGCGCATTGATCCCGCACGGCCGGATTGGCCGGATCGCGACCGGTTCGTGCTGTCCAAGGGGCACGCTGCACCCGTTCTCTACGCAGCCCTGGCCGAACGCGGCTACTTCCCGGTGGAAGACTTGGTGAGCCTGCGCAAGCTGGGCAGTCCCCTGCAGGGGCACCCGGACATGAACAAGCTCAAAGGCGTGGAAATGTCTACGGGTTCGCTCGGTCAGGGCCTTTCCGTGGCTAACGGGATGGCCATGGCCGCAAAGATTGACGGCAAGGACTTCCGGGTGTTTGTCCTGCTCGGTGACGGTGAGCTTCAGGAGGGCCAGGTTTGGGAAGCGGCAATGGCTGCCGCACACTACGGGCTGGACAATGTAACCGCCTTTGTGGATTTTAACGGTCTGCAGATCGACGGTCCGGTCACCGAGGTGATGTCTCCCCTGCCGATAGCGGACAAGTGGCTGGCTTTCGGCTGGCACGTAATCGAGATTGACGGACACGACATCGAACAGGTGTTTCGGGCTATCGAGGAATCAAGGACGGTCGAGGGTCGGCCCACCGCAGTGATTGCCAATACAATCAAGGGCAAGGGGGTCTCCTTTATGGAATCGGTCGTCGACTGGCACGGCGTGGCCCCCAAGGAAGAACAGCGGAATCAGGCGCTTGCCGAACTGACGGAACGGAGGCCGGGCTGATGAAGAAAATTGCCACCAGGGAAGCATACGGGCAGGCGCTGGTAGCGCTCGGGCAGGAAAACGGTGACGTTGTGGTCCTGGATGCGGATCTGTCCAAGTCCACTAAGACGATTGAGTTTAAAAAGGTCTTTCCCGAACGCTTTTTTGATATGGGAATTGCCGAAGCGAATATGGTCGGGACTGCGGCTGGGCTGGCTGCGGCGGGTAAGACGCCTTTTTGCAGCACATTCGCTGTTTTTGCGACCGGGCGGACCTATGACCAGATCCGCCAGAGTGTGGCTTATCCACAGCTGAATGTGAAGATTGCTGCCACTCATGCCGGTCTTACGGTGGGTGAAGACGGAGCTTCCCACCAGTCTGTGGAAGACATTGCTTTAATGCGGGTGCTACCGGGAATGACTGTGTTCGTCCCTGCTGATGCCGTGGAGGTTCACGGAGCGGTAGCCGCTGCCGCCCGTATTGACGGGCCGGTCTACATCCGCCTGGGCCGGTTTCCGGTACCGGTTCTACACGGTGATGATTTTGAATTCGTGCCCGGCCGGGCTGTGGAACTGCGCCAGGGAAGCGATGTGACGATTATCGCTTGTGGCATAATGGTCGCTGAGGCCTTACAGGCGGCCGAAGACTTGTCTGCGGAAGGGATAAACGCTACAGTACTGAACATCCATACCGTAAAACCCCTGGATGAAGCAGCGATCACCCGTGCCGCCCGACAGACCGGGGCTGTAGTCACGGCCGAGGAACACAGCATCATTGGCGGGTTGGGCAGTGCCGTGGCGGAGGTCTTGGTCGAGAATTGCCCGGTGCCTATGGTGCGGGTCGGGGTTCGGGATACCTTTGGTGAGTCCGGCAAACCCGGCGAGCTGTTGGTGAAATACGGTCTCACGGCCGCGGACATCGCGAGTGCCGTACGAGCGGTCTTGAAGCGCAAATAGTGTAGCATTAGGGGTCGCTGCAATTCAGACGGCCTGATCGCATAAATTCATTAGCAGACTAGTTAACTTATTTCCCACCTATCCTCTATTCCATCATGTTTTCCCTTTTTTAGAGGATTCGTATTGGTTGTGTCGAAGATGCTCAGGAATAAAAGACGGCCCGGTCGAGGAGTGCAATTAGTGATTCAGTTCTACAATGTAACCAAGTTGTACCCTAACGGGGCGAAAGCCATAAATGACCTATCCCTGCGTATCAAACAGGGGGATTTTGCCTTTTTAGTGGGACCAAGCGGCGCCGGCAAATCGACCATCGCGAAGCTGATTTTCCGTGAGGAGAAGCCCACTGCCGGCCAGATTTTCTTCAACGGACGTAATGCGTTGCGTTTCAGGGGGCGTGAGGTGGTAGCCATGCGGCGGAAGATTGGTATGGTTTTTCAGGACTTCCGCCTGCTCTCCCAGAAAACCGCTTACGAGAACGTGGCCTTTGCCCTGGAAGTCACCGGGGTCTCCCGCTGGGAAGTTCGCAAGCGAGTACCCGAGGTACTAAAGCAGGTCGGGCTGGAAGATAAGATGGACCGTTTTCCCGCGCAGCTCTCGGGCGGCGAACAACAAAGGGTCTGTGTGGCCCGGGCGATTGTGAAGAATCCGGTGTTAATTCTGGCTGATGAGCCGACCGGAAATCTCGACCCGGAAACGTCACGGGAACTGATGGAACTCTTTTTGGAGATTAACCAGTCGGGGACGACCATCGTGATCGCCACCCACGCCTGGGATATCGTAAATGAGCTGAAAAAGCGGGTCATCGCACTGGAGAGCGGGCGCATAGTGCGTGATGAGGAGCAAGGGAGCTACGGTTATGGGGATTCTTAACTCTCTCCGGTACTGCCTGCGGCAGACACTGTTGTCCATCGTCCGTAATTTCTGGCTGGCGACCGCTTCGGCAGCGATGATCACCGTCTCCCTGCTGATACTGGGCAGTTTCGGTCTAATCGCCTTAAATGCCGGTCAGTTTTTGCAACAGGTCGAATCGGAAATAGAGATTAACGTCTTTTTGCAGGACGTAGCTCCGGTAAACGATTTGGGCCGGGAAATCCGGGCTTTAACGGGTGTGGAGCGTGTCACCTATGTGTCCAAGGAGCAGGCCTTGGAAGAGATGCGTGAATCGTTAGGTGAACGGCGAGATATCCTGACCGGCCTGGAAAACGACAACCCGCTGCCGGCGAGCTACCGGGTGCGCACCTCAAATGCCGAAGTGGTGCCCGCTGTGGCCCGGGCTATCGAGAAAATGCACGGTGTGGACAAGGTCCGTTATGGTCAGGGTTACGTGGAGAAACTGATCCTGATTACGCGCTGGGTGAATGTGGCCGCCCTTTTTGCGGCGGGATTACTGGCCCTGGCAGCCATCTTCCTGATTATGACCACCATTAGGATGTCGGTAATGGCCCGGCGGGACGAAGTCGAGATTATGAAATACATGGGCGCCAGCAACTGGTTCGTCCGCTTCCCCTTTCTGCTGGAAGGGATGGCGGTCGGGTATCTCGGATCCAAGGTTGCGGTGCTGATCCTTGGTTTTGGGTATTATTATTTGCTGCTGCAGGTCGATCAGGTTTCCCTTTTCTTTGTCCAGTTGGTGACCGACCAGCAGACTCTGGGGATGCTGTTCGGGGCCCTTTTCGCGCTTGGTGTGCTGATCGGCGGACTGGCCGGCAGTATCTCGATCCGGAAGTTCCTCCGGGTCTAGTATGGATCACAGTTTCGGGGTATCTCACCTGGGGAGGAATCCATGATGATGCGACGGTCTATGCTTAAGATGTCCCTGGTTATCTCGCTGATCCTGCTTTTGGTAGGGGGAGCGATCTCCGTGGCTTGGGGAACACCCCTGGAGGATCAGTTAAATAAAACCCGCCAGGAGTTGGACGGGACCAAAAAGGCTGTGGATTCCACCAAAGGCCAGGTGCGTAACTATTCCACAGAAGTGGCCAAGCTCGACAAGGAGATTGTGCTTAAGGAAAAGACCATTGGTGAGCTTGACCGGGCGCTCCGGGAGGCTCAGACGCGGCTGGAACACACCGAGGCCGAACTGGTAGATGCCGAACATCGCTTGGCCGAGAACGACCAGCTGTTTAAACAGCGCATCCGCAGCATCTACGAGAACGGGCAGGTTGGCTATCTGGAACTGCTTTTGGGTTCGGGCAGCTTTAATGATTTCGTTAACCGGATCGAGTTTTTGAAGAATATCCTGGATCGGGACACTCAGATTATCGAGCGCATTTTGGCTGAGCGGGACCGTATCACGGAGGTAAAGCAGTCTATCGAGGAACGTCGGGCACAGATCGATTCAATGAGAACGGAACAGGAGTACAACTATCGTTCTCTTTCCGTACAACAGCGTGAAAAAGGGGCGATGCTGAGCCGAGCCCGTGAGGATCTGACTGATTTGCAGAAGGAATTGGACCAGTTGGAGGCCAAGGAACAGGAGATCCTGCGCCAGATTGCGATGCAGCGGGCGGGTGACGGGCAGGTCTTTAGCGGGAAAATGGCCTGGCCTGTACCTAACTATTCCCGGGTCTCTTCGGACTACGGGATGCGGCTGCACCCCATCCTACGGGTAAATCGGGTACACGACGGTATCGACATTCCGGCACCGAACGGCACCCCGGTAGTGGCCGCCCAGTCGGGTGAGGTTATCTATGTTGGTACCCTTCAGGGGTATGGTAACGTGGTGATGCTGGACCACGGTGCCGGCGTGACCACCCTGTACGCGCACCTCTCTTCTACGTTGGTCAAAGAGAAGCAAAGCGTGGTGAAGGGCCAGAATATCGCTCGCGTAGGCAGTACCGGCTGGTCTACCGGACCGCACTTGCATTTCACCGTCCGGGTCAACGGTAACCACGTCAGTCCTTGGGGTTATCTACGGTAGCCTCGGGCTAAAGCGGGATTATGCGAGCAGGCCGCCGGTAGGCGGCCTTTGTGCTGTGCGCCGCACACGCCCTTTGAACGAAGTGAAGTTGTAATTTCAAAATGCCTATTATAGTATAATAGCGTATGTCTTAGGGTGTTCAACCGATCAAGTACAAAGGAAAGCGGTGCTGTTGTTTGCGGGGAGAAAACCGGACAAGTTGGGTTTTGAAGGGTCTCGGCGTTCTACTGATCGCCCTTTTTCTTTTATTCACCGTTATGGCGCTAACCAACTACAAGAATGTCGGCAACCTGGTCTCGGTGGTACGGCTAGTCCAGGCTGAGTACCTGGAGCAGGTCGATGCCGGAATCCTGATTGAGGGTGCGATTAAGGGAATGGTTGAGGCTCTCGACGATCCCTACTCGTCCTACCTTGACCCGGAAATCCTGCAACGCTTTCACGAACAGATTGAGATGTCCTTTGGCGGCCTGGGCATTGTGGTCGGGTACCAGGGCGAAAACCTGATAGTTCGCAAAGTATTTGAGGACAGTCCGGCCGAGCAATCCGGTATCTTAGCGGGGGACATCATCCTGGAGGTTGACGGTACGTCAACGATCGGAATGGATCTCGAGATCGCAGTCGGCTTGATGCGGGGCGAGGTGGGCACCAAGGTGGAACTCGTCCTTAGGCGCGAAGGGGAACCGGTAAGAACTATCGTCACCCGTGCCACCATCCACACCCCCACCGTGGACGCGGAGATGCTGGATGACGGGATTGGTTACCTGACGATTTACATGTTTGCCTACAATACCGGAAGTGAAACCACCTACGCGATCAATTCGCTGGAGGAACAGGGGATGATCTCTCTGATCCTGGATCTCCGCGGCAATCCGGGTGGGGAACTGAATGCAGCGATTACGGTAGCCGATCTGTTCGTGGAGAACGGTCCGATTGTGCATATCGACCACCGGGCCGGTACTGACAAGACGCATTATGCCAACGGTCACGCCATCAACGTGCCCCTTGTGGTTTTGGTTGACGAGAACAGCGCCAGCGCCGCAGAGATTGTGGCCGGGGCGGTTAAGGACACCGGCGCGGGTAAGCTGGTTGGTATGAAGACCTACGGCAAAGGAGTAGTTCAGGCTGTTTTTCCGCTCGCTGACGAATCGGGTCTGAAACTGACCACCGCCCGTTATCTGACGCCGGACCGGCACGACCTGAACCGCAAGGGTGTGGCCCCGGACGTGGTTGTGGAACTGGATCCTGGGACCGAAACCGATGTTCAATTGGAGACTGCGATCTCGCTCCTAAAGGCGGGTAATATGTAATGGAATTCTTCCCTTTCGGCTGGGCATTTTCAGTCGTACTGGGTAAAATCTTTGAGGTCTTTGTTAATCCGATATTCTGGCTGGTTGTGGTCCTGGTCGGGTTGCAGTACCGGCGCATCGCGGCGATGCGCAATGCTTTCCTGGGTCCGGGCGCCTCGTCCGTAGTTGGAGAAACCTTGCAAGCCGTAGGGTTCGGCTTATTGGGGGGGGTTATCGGCAGCTACCTGATCGTGTTTACGGGGTTGACCTTCCCCGGGTCGGTGAATGCGATCATTTACATCCTCCTTACCGCTGTCCTCCTGATGATGATCAACCCCCGGTTCCTGTGCTTTGCCTATGCCGGAGGTCTTTTGGCCATACTGCACCTGCTTACCGGTTTTCCGGAAATCAGTGTCCCCCAGCTGATGGCGCTCGTTGCGATCCTGCATTTGGTAGAAAGCGTCCTGATTGTGGCCAGCGGGCATCTGAACGCTTCCCCGGCCTATATCCGCCTCCCCCGCGGCCAGGTCGTCGGTGGCTACGTTCTTCAGAAGTTCTGGCCCCTCCCCTTGGTGCTCCTCGCCGTGCTACCCGGATTGCATTTCGCCCCGGGTGCGATGGAAATGCCGGAGTGGTGGCCTCTGATCAAACCCGAACTCGGTATTGACCCGGCCCTGATGCTATTTGTGATGCTACCGGTAGTGGCCGGTCTCGGTTACGGCGACATGGCGACCAGCCGTACGCCGCGCGAGAAGACCCGAACCAGCGCGATTAACCTGGCCGGGTACAGCCTGGTCCTTTATCTGCTCGCCTACCTCGCCGCTTCCCAGCCGCTGTATGCCTGGGCGGCGGCCCTGTTTGCACCATTCGGTCACGAGTTGATTGTCTTCCTCAGCCGAAATGCGGAACTGAAAGGCAAACCGCTCTACGTACCCCGTTCGGACGGCCTCCTGATCCTGGCCGTACGCGAGAAGTCACCGGCCTGGTCGGTGGGCTTACGCACTGGTGACCTGATCTTTGAGGTTAACGGGCTCCCGATTCGTGTTAAGGGGGATCTCTACGCAGTGCTTGCCCGGGAGGGAATCCAGGAAATCGGCTTCGTCACAGACAACCACTACCGACGCGAGTTGGTCGCCGTGCCGGCGGGCGGTACCTTCGGGGTCATTCCTGTTCCGGAGGGCGACGAGGTGAACTACCTGGAGATGAAGCCCGGCTTAATAACCCGCTGGTTCCGCAGGGCGGTTGACAAGAAAACCGCGCGGTAAATATAATTAAGTGAAACAGTCTCAGGCATAAAGCTAGTATGGTGACAGAAGGGGGCTTAGTGAGCATGTGTGAAGCCAACGCTTACCTCCGGGAGGGCGACCGCGAAGAGATGATCCTGGAATTCGTTGACCGGATCCTTCCGCACGAGGACGGCCTTCTTCTTGAGGACATTTTCGGGCGGCGCAAGATCGTCAAGGCCCGGATTAAAGAACTGGCCCTAGTAGAGCACCGCATCATCCTGGAAAAGATCTAATGACTCTTGGCTTAACGTCGGCGGGATCGGATCCCGCCGGTTTCTCCCCCTGATTGATCTCCGGTTGATACCGGGATTATTTTTTTGCGGAAAGGGGTGTCGGCATGCTGGTAGACTGGAATCCCATCGCCTTTGCAATCGGACCCCTGGCCGTGCGCTGGTACGGCATCGCTATGGCCCTGGCCATTCTCCTTGGTATCCTCTACTTTCGGCGCGAAGGTACCAAGTTCGGCTGGGACGATGACTCAATGTTCAGCCTGGGACTCTCTGCGGTCCTCGGCGGGATCATCGGGGCCCGGCTGATCTTTGTGGCGGCGAACTTCCCCCATTGGTTCTGGACCGATCCGGCACAGGTGTTTAAGATTTACGAGGGTGGACTGTCCTGGCACGGAGCACTTCTGGGCGGGGTTCTGGCCGGCCTTGTTTATCTGCGCCGTCAGCGGCTGATCGACTTCCACCGCGCCGCCGATTTGGCCGTACCAGGCTTGGCCATCGGTTACCTGATGATCCGGTTCGCCAACATTACCAATCAGGAGGTGCTCGGCCGCGTCACCGAACTCGGTTTCGACCGCTGGCCGGCTCAGCTCGTCGGTGCCGGCATCGCCTTTATCATGCTGGCGCGCCATTTTTATCTGACACGGAATCCAAAGCCTGCGGGCTATCTGTTCTGGTCCTTCATCCTGTACCACCAGCTCCTGCGTGGTATAGTGGAAGAAACGGTACGCGACAATGCAGTCATCATCCCGTTGTACGTAAACGAGGCTTGGGGCCTGGCTTCGCTGACAATGGCCCAGCTCTTCACACCGGCTATCGTGCTGTTTGCTCTATGGATGCTCCGCGGTCGCTGGCCCTCGAGAGGCGAGAGGTGAGAGGTTAGCTTAGTGTACTATTAACAAGACTCATCGGGGCGGCACCAGACTACGGGGGAGGAAAAAGATGCCTGTCCCCGATTTTTGCCCCGGAATTAGCGATGTCCCCTTGTAGAGGTGATAGACGTGTTTGAGGGAAAACCCACTCAGACCCGCATTGAGGACGCGGCGCAGCCTACGACCCTGGAAGCACTCTGGGAGAGTATGTCTGGCTGCCGGCACTGCGGTCTGGCCGAAGGCCGGAAGAACATTGTGTTTGGTGACGGGCCCCCGCGCGCTCGCCTGATGTTTATCGGTGAGGGTCCCGGAAGAGACGAGGACCTGCAGGGTCGACCTTTTGTGGGCGCAGCCGGTCAGCTTTTGGACAAGATCATTGCCGCCGGAGGCTGGACTCGCGAAGAGGTCTACATCGCCAATATTGTTAAGTGCCGCCCACCTGGAAACCGGATTCCCAACCGGGATGAGGCCGAGGCCTGCATGCCCTGGCTGAGGCGACAAATCCAATTGATTGCCCCGCGTTTGATTGTCCTGCTGGGGGCCACCGCCCTTCAGTTCACCATCGATCCGAAGGCTCGCATCACAGCCTGCCGGGGACAGTGGATCCAACGCGGAAGGATCAAGATCATGCCGACTTTCCATCCTGCTGCACTATTGCGCGATCCGTCCAAGAAACGTCCAGTCTGGGAAGACATCCAGCTTGTCCGTGATGAGTACCAGCGGCTGGTGGAAGGCGAAGAATAGCCTTCCGCCGCTGGTTGTGTTACTTCGTTTGATTCAGCTCGGCGGTATCCGTTATTGAAGATCCTTGACCGTGTACGGACTCTGTTTCTATGGAAAGCGGCTTCAGCGGCAGAT
>Ga0048257_100345_pt1 | contig 26378 bp, 26 predicted proteins | sample SubbioWold_Dec13_FD_54351 | JGI IMG/M metagenome (GOLD analysis project Ga0048257, IMG submission 54351) | Serpentinite rock and fluid subsurface biosphere microbial communities from McLaughlin Reserve, California, USA - CSWold_Dec13... | ecosystem: Environmental > Terrestrial > Deep subsurface >...
GTACGCCCGCGTCCCGGCGCTCCGGTGTCGATGCCCATTACGTGGCCGGATGTGGAAAGAGGTAATCTGGTGTCGGATCAGTTTAATCTGCAGACGGTCCTGCCGCTGCTTCGTGAAGGGGGAGACACCTTCCGAGGATTCTTCGAGCGCCGCTACCGGCTGGACGGACTGATGGAAACAGGCTTCTTGCCAGAAAATCTTCCTCATTGGCAGGAAATGTCTCATTCCACCCCGAAGAATGGGTCGATCATCCAAGAACCATAGTCCCGATTAATATTGGTTCGAACCGGGGAGGTTTGCGCATGGAACGCTTGTACTGGCTAGCCTGGAACGGAGTGCTGCCGGCCGGAGGGCAGCAGATCATCGACTTGGTCGCACATTTTGGATCGGCGGCCGCAGCTTGGGCGTCCGGTGAGCGGGCGCTGTCCTTTATCTATGAGCATACTCATCCGCGGGGACAAGCCCGGCGTCCAATGCCGGAACTGATTGCCCGCGTGAAGGCTTCGGATCCGGTGCGTGAAGAAGCCCTGTTGAAGTCAGCCGGTGCGCGTTACCTGACCTGGGTGGACGAAGAATACCCGGAAGCTTTACGGCATATTTTCAATCCTCCCGCCGTACTCTACTATCTAGGTGAAGTAAAGCCTGAGGATGAGTTGGCGCTGGCTTTGGTCGGTTCCCGCCGGGCTACTTACTACGGACGCGACACAGCCGAAAAGCTGAGCCGCGACTTAGCGGGTGCCGGGGTAACGGTAGTTAGCGGGATGGCTCGCGGCATTGACACGGCGGCCCACAAAGGTGCACTTGCAGCCGGGGGCAGAACCATTGCCGTGCTTGGTTCAGGTTTGGATGTGGTCTATCCGCAAGAGAATGATAAGCTAATGCATCAGATTTCCGATTCCGGAGCGGTGGTTACGGAGTTTTCTCTGGGTGCCGCGCCTGAGGCTTGGCACTTTCCGGTGCGGAACCGGATTATCACCGGCATTTCGCGGGGATTGGTGGTTGTGGAGGCGGCTGAGCGCAGCGGAGCACTGATTACCGCCGAACTGGCCATGGAACAAGGGAGAGACGTGATGGCCGTACCGGGCAATGTAAACAGTCCGTTCAGCCGCGGCCCCAATCGGCTGATCAAACAAGGTGCCCGGCTGGTGGAAAACGTAGATGATATCCTGGATGAAATCGGGCTTACCCGCCTGTTTGACACTCAGGGCGGTGAGAAAAAATCTGGTCCAAAACTTGACCAGGACGAGGGACGTGTGCTACAACTCATTGCAGCGGAGCCGCTGGCGGTCGACCTGATTATCAGGGATTCGGGCTTGCCCACAGAACGGGTGGCTTCCATTCTCACCTTTCTGGAAGTGAAAGGACTGGCCCGGCGTTTACCAGCCGGCCTCTATTTTAAATGCTAGATCCGAGGTGTACGTAATTGTCGAAAACACTGGTGATTGTTGAATCTCCGGCGAAGGCCCGCACTCTGACCAAGCTTCTGGGTCGAAAGTATGAGGTACTTGCTTCGATGGGGCACGTGCGGGATCTGCCCAAGAGTCAGTTTGGAGTGGATGTGGATGAGGGTTTTGTGCCCAAGTACATCACCATCCGCGGCAAGGGAAACGCAATCCAGGAGCTCCGGGCGGCCTCTAAAAAAGCAGACCGCGTACTACTGGCCTCTGACCCCGACCGTGAAGGGGAGGCCATAGCCTGGCACCTGGAACATTTGTTGAAACTGGACCAGGGTAAGGCTAACCGGATTGAATTTAACGAAATCACTAAGCCGGCCGTGGTCAGTGCTGTAAAGAATCCGCGGAAAGTTGACGTGGATCGGGTTAACGCCCAACAGGCCCGGCGGATACTAGACCGCCTGGTGGGCTACAATTTGAGCCCGCTACTTTGGCGCAAGGTACGGCGGGGCCTCTCCGCAGGACGTGTCCAGTCAGTGGCTGTACACATGATTTGCGATAGGGAGAAAGAGGTCGAGGCTTTTGTACCGGAAGAGTACTGGACCCTGATGGCAACACTGTCAAATGAGAAGAAGGAAAAATTCCAGGCTAAGCTGGCTAAGAAAGGCAAAGACAAACTGACCGTACGCAGCGAGGCGGAGATGAATGAGATCACGGCCTCCCTGCAGGGTGTCCAGTACGTGGTGGCAGACATCTTACGACGGGAAAAGGTGTGTAATCCGTTGGCCCCCTTTACGACTAGCACGTTGCAGCAGGAAGCTTCACGCAAGCTAAACTATACTACCAAGCGGACGATGATGATTGCCCAGCAGTTGTATGAGGGTATTGACCTGGGCAAGGAAGGTCCCACCGGACTGCTCACTTATATCCGAACCGACTCGACGCGGGTCAGTTCATCGGCTCAGGACGAAGCCGCTCAGTATGTGAACGAGACTTTTGGGGCGGAGATGCTCCCGAAGCAGAAACGCGTTTACGCCTCACGCGGACGGGTGCAGGATGCACACGAGGCCATTCGCCCCACTTCGGTTCTGCGTACGCCGTCCTCGGTGCGCCGCTATCTGAGCGACGAACAGTACAAGTTGTACGAACTGGTTTGGTCCAGGTTTGTGGCCAGCCAAATGGCTTCGGCCCTATTTGACCAGATCCGGGTGGATATTCAGGCCGGAGCGTATTTGTTCAGGGCAACAGGATCCACCCTGCGTTTTCCGGGCTTCTTGAAGGTCTATATTGATGATCGGGAAGAAGACAAGGATGATTCTCCGAACGGTCTCCCGGCAATGGAAATCGGAGATATTTTGAAACTGGCCCGGTCACTGCCGAAACAACACTTCACACAGCCGCCACCACGCTACACAGAAGCGGCTCTAGTGCGCTCCCTGGAAGAACTGGGCATCGGACGCCCGAGCACCTACGCCCCTGTGGTAGAGACCGTCCAGCGTCGGGGATACGTGGTGCGGCGCGGTAAAAACCTCCATCCTACAGAGTTGGGTACAGTGGTAGACGAGCTGTTGAATGAGCACTTTCCCGATGTCATCAATGTGGAGTTTACCGCAGAGATGGAGGAGAAGCTGGACCAGGTTGAGGAAGGCGGGGTGGACTGGGTAAGAGTGCTCGAGGATTTTTACCAGCCTTTCCGCCAAGAGGTGGCCCGCGCTGAAGAGGTGATCGGACGTCTGAAACTGGAGGATGAGGTCACCGACGAGATCTGCGTACAGTGCGGCCGGAATATGGTGATTAAAATGGGCCGGTACGGGAAGTTTCTGGCGTGTCCGGGATTCCCGGAGTGCCGCAACGCCCGTCCGATTACACAGGAAACCGGCCACCGCTGCCCCAAGTGTGACGGCAACGTAGTGGTGCGGAAGACTCGGAAGGGGAAAGACTTCTTTGGCTGTGACGCTTACCCCAAATGTGACTTTGTGTCGTGGGATCCCCCGATTGACGAGAAGTGTCCCACCTGCGGAACCTTCCTGGTAGAGAAGGCGGCCAAGAAGAGCAAGACTGTGTACTGCCCGCACCCGAACTGTGATTACAAGGAAAAGAAAGCGATCGGTGAGTAGGATGCTGACCGAGGTCATCGTCGTCGGAGCGGGACTGGCCGGCTCAGAAGCGGCTTGGCAGATTGCCTCGCGAGGGGTGCCGGTTCGACTGTATGAGATGCGGCCGAAAAAAATGACACCGGCCCACCAGACCGGGCAGTTTGCCGAACTGGTGTGTTCCAACTCCCTTCGGGCGGATGGTCTGGCGAATGCCGTCGGGCTTCTCAAGGAAGAGATGCGAAGACTAGGCTCACTGGTAATGCACGCCGCCGACACTCACCGGGTGCCAGCCGGCGGGGCACTGGCCGTAGACCGGGAAGGATTTGCCCGGGCGGTCACTAAGGCGGTTTCGGAGCACCCCCTGATTACGGTGGTAACTGAAGAAGTGACTGCGATCCCCGGGGAGCCGGTTGTAATCCTGGCCACCGGACCCCTGACCTCCGATGCTATGGCGCGTGCCGTACAGTCCCTGACTGGAACCGAGCATCTGTACTTCTACGACGCGGTGGCCCCCATTGTAACCCTGGAATCAGTTAACCTCGACAAGGCCTACTGGCTTTCCCGTTATGATAAAGGTGAGCCCGCGTATCTAAACTGTCCGATGACGAGCGAGGAGTACGAGGCCTTCTGGGAGGCCTTGGTGTCGGCCGAGCGGGCTGCACTTCATGAATTCGAAAAGGAAGTGTATTTCGAAGGCTGTATGCCTGTTGAGATCCTTGCCTCAAGAGGGCGGGACACCTTGCTTTTCGGGCCGATGAAGCCGGTTGGATTGAATGATCCCCGCACCGGCAGCCGACCTCACGGTGTGGTTCAGCTCCGGCAGGATAACCGTGAAGGAACCCTTTTCAACCTCGTCGGGTTCCAGACCCACTTAAAGTGGGGGGAACAAAAACGTGTTTTCCGCATGATTCCGGGTCTGGAGGAGGCGGAGTTTGTACGCTACGGGGTGATGCACCGGAACACCTTTATCAACGCCCCAATGTTGTTGCACCCGACACTGGAGTGTAATCAGCGACCGGGGTTGTTCTTTGCCGGGCAGATGTCCGGGGTTGAGGGTTACGTGGAGTCGACCGCCGCCGGACTGATTGCCGGGATCAACGCCTCCCGGCTGATGCGTGGAATCAACCCCGTGGTGTTCCCTCCCGAAACCGCGCATGGTGCTTTGATCAATTACATCGTAAACGCCGATCCCCGGCGCTTCCAGCCAATGAACGTGACCTTCGGTCTGTTTCCGCCGCACACCGAAAGGATCAGGAACAAAAAAGAGCGTTACCTGGCTTACTCCGGGCGGGCCCTGAACAGGCTGGACATCTGGATGAGCGAGGTGCAAATCGAGAGTGTACCACTTAATTGACGGATTCCTCACCTATCTGCAAGTGGAACGGAACGCCTCACCGCAGACGCTGCGCGCCTACCAGACCGACCTATTTCACGGGATCGACTATTTTGCCCGTAGGTTGGGTAAGCCTGATCAAGCAATAGTGGCCGGGGATCTAGATCACATTCTTTTCCGTCACTACCTGGCTCATCTTAGCCGTAAAGGGATGGCCAGAACCAGCATTGCCCGCCGGGTAGCCGCCTGGCGGTCATTATTTCGTTATCTGGATCGGGAAGACGTATTGCAGTCGAACCCCCTGGAAAGGGTAGTCACCCCCAAGTGTTCCAAGAAGATACCGACCGTGCTGTATCCGGATGAGGTACTGGGACTGCTTAAGGCTCCCGGGAACAGCCCGGCGGGGTTGCGTGACCGGGCCTTGCTGGAACTGCTCTACGCGAGCGGAGTGCGTATCTCCGAGGCAGTAGGCCTTAATCTCCGAGATCTGGATCTTGACGCCGGATTCATCCGCGTCAGAGGCAAGGGAAACAAGGAGCGTCTGGCACCCTTAGGAGGCCCGGCGGTAGAGGCCCTGGAGAACTACCTGCAACGGGGAAGACCCCCGATGACTCGCTCCGGTCCGGTCGAGCCGGAGGCGTTGTTTTTGAACCAGCGGGGGGGACGGTTAACCGACCGAGGCGCCCGTAAACGGTTTTCGGGATATGTTAATCAGGTAGCGAGGGAGAGGCAGATCACCCCGCACACCCTAAGACACTGTTTTGCCACCCACATGCTCGAAGCCGGAGCCAACCTGCGGGTGGTTCAGGAACTGCTCGGTCACTCGCGGCTCTCCACCACCCAGATTTACACACGGGTAACCACCGATCGGCTACAGGAGGTTTACGCGAACACCCACCCCCGTGCCCAACCGCGTGATGAGGATTAAGACTAAAGGTTGAAACTGTTTTGGGGATCGGTAATACTAAAGAGAATATGGGCGCGATCCAGAGCGCGAAAGGAAATGTAAAATTGTTCACCGGTACGACTATAATCGCGGTACGTAAGGACGGCCGGACGGCGGTGGCCGGAGACGGCCAGGTGAGCTTGGCCTCGCAGACAATCATTAAGCAGAATGCGGTGAAGATCAGGCGATTGTATAAAAACCAGGTAATCGCCGGGTTTGCCGGTGGAGTGGCGGACGCTTTTGCACTGTTCGAACGCTTTGAGGGCAAACTGGAAGAGGCGCACGGAAACCTGGCGCGGGCGGCGGTTCAGCTGGCCAAGGACTGGCGTACGGACAAGTCCCTGCGCCGTCTGGAAGCCCTCCTGGTCGTTGCCGACGTTAAGACGCTGCTACTGATCTCCGGAAGCGGAGAAGTGATCGAGCCTGATGACGGGATTGTGGCGGTTGGCTCAGGCGGCTCCTTTGCTCTGGCGGCGGCACGGGCCCTCGCCCGGCACGCCGATCTTTCGGCTCGGGAAATCGCCCGGGAAGCGCTTGAAATCGCGGCCGAGATCTGCGTCTTCACCAACAAGAACATAACGATAGAGGAACTGATCGAAGAGGAACTGACACAAGGGGGTGGTACCGTTGGATCTGACGCCTAGAGAAATCGTGGCCCAACTGGATAAATACATTATCGGTCAGGATCGGGCTAAGCGTTCCGTTGCTGTGGCTCTGCGTAACCGGTACCGGCAGGCACGCCTCCCGGACGATATCCGCGACGAAGTAGTACCGAAGAATATCCTGATGATCGGTTCGACCGGAGTGGGTAAGACAGAGATTGCCCGCCGTCTGGCCAAGCTGGTCAACGCCCCTTTTGTGAAAGTCGAGGCCACCAAGTTTACCGAGGTTGGCTACGTAGGACGCGACGTTGAGGGGATGATCCGTGACCTAGTGGAGACGGCGATCAGGATGGTACGACTAGAAAAATACGCAGAGGTTGAGGAGAGGGCGGCCCGGATGGCCGAGGAACGGATCATTGAGATCATGGCCCCGCTCCCGGAAGCTCAGACCGCCGGGCGAAATCCGCTGGAGATGCTGTTCGGCGGCGGGGCAAACCGCCAAGCACCGGTGACCGATCCCTCGATGGAGGAACAGCGCGCCAGACGGGTCGAGTTCGAGCGGGAATCCCTTCGGCAGAAACTGCTTCGCGGTGAGTTGGAGGGAGAGTACATTGAGATCGAGGTCGAGGACAGTTCCACGCCCATGCTCGAGGTATTCTCCGGGGCTGGAGTAGAGGAAATGGGCGTGAACATGAACGATATGCTCGGGAACCTGTTTCCCAAGAAGAAAAAGAGCCGTAAGGTTACCGTGGTCGAAGCTAGAAAGATTCTGACTCAGCAGGAAGCCCAGAAACTGATTGACATGGACGAAGTGAAAACGGTAGCAATAAAAAGGGCGGAAGAGCAGGGGATCGTTTTCCTCGACGAGTTAGACAAGATCGCCGGTCGCAACGACGCTCACGGACCGGACGTTTCACGCGGGGGCGTCCAACGGGACATACTGCCCATCGTGGAGGGTTCAACAGTCGTCACCAAGCACGGACCGGTCTGTACGGATCGGATCCTGTTCATCGCTGCGGGTGCCTTTCACACGGCAAAGCCGTCGGATTTAATCCCCGAACTACAGGGGCGCTTCCCGATCAGAGTCGAATTGCAGAACTTAAGCGAGGAAGACTTTCTGCATATTCTGGTTGAGCCGCAAAACGCTCTAATCAAGCAATATCGGGCGCTATTGGCCACAGAAGGGCTTAAGGTGGAATTTTCAAAAAATTCTCTTGTGGAGATAGCGAAAATCGCTTATACTGTTAATGAACATACGGAGAATATCGGTGCCCGGCGTCTGCACACAGTTCTTGAGAAACTATTGGAGGATCTGTCTTTTGAGGCTCCGGATTTGCAGGACAAAGAGGTCCTCATTGATGAGCATTACGTCCGGGACAAGTTGTCGGAAATTGCCCGGAGTGAAGATCTGAGCCGGTATATTCTGTGATCTCGGTTGTGATTGAAAGAGGGGATTGGATGAGCGCCCTTTTGGAAAAGTCTAGAGCGATTAACCGGCTGCTGCAGAAATCGGCGGGTCAGTCCGTTAATTTTGGCGAGGTAGCTCAGGTCTTAGGCGGAAATATTGAATCCAACGCCTATATTGTGGATGATACCGGGAAGATCCTGGGAGCTGAGTTTATGGACGACTTCGGTTGTGAGGTGGTCCGGGAAATTGTCACGAAGTCCAGTTTCCCCAAGAAGTATAACGAATGGCTGCTTAGCATTCCCCTGACCTACGCTAACTTTTGTCAGACGGAAAATGCCTGCGTCTTCAATCAGAACCAGCATTGCACCTATATCCACAAAGTGACCACGGTAGTCCCGATCTTGGGTGCAGGCAAGCGTCTGGGTACACTAGTGCTGGCTAAGTTCAACCAGGAGTTTACGGATGACGACCTGATCCTCGCCGAGTACGGGGCGACCGTGATTGGGATGGAGATCCTGCGCAACCGGGTGGACAAGATGGAGGAAGAGGCTCGGAAACGTGCTGCCGTACAGATTGCCCTTGGTACTCTGTCCTATTCGGAACTTGACGCTGTACGCCACATCTTTGAGCAGTTGGACGGCGAAGAAGGATTGCTGGTAGCCAGCAAGATTGCCGACCGTGTCGGCATAACCCGCTCGGTGATCGTGAACGCCTTACGCAAGTTTGAGAGTGCCGGTGTCATTGAATCAAAGTCGCTGGGTATGAAAGGCACCTACATCCGGGTGCTCAACGACCGATTAATGGACGAACTTAAGAAACTGCGTCATAATTAGATTAATATTGCGTAATGCAAGGGCATTAGACGTCTCCATTCCGGGGACGTTTTTCCATGACATCGGTGTTTCTGTGCAATACATACGGTGAGACTAAGCGGGAGGTGATCTACATTGGGATTTGGAATTATGGAAGTGATAATGCTGGTCACCTTCTACGGGGTTCCGGCTCTAATCCTGTATTTACTGTTCCTGTATTTGAAACGGATCGGTGAACGGTTGGAAAGAGTTGAGCGGATGCTCGAGAAGCCCAAGAAATAGGGGCTGTGCTGAGACAGGCTCTGGGGTGGCTAACGGGGATGACACTTTCACCGGCCCTTTAAATGTGCTTTCGGTGATATTTTCGCTGTTGGCTGACAGAATATCGATATTTCCTTGCGGAATGATGGGTTTTTGTGCTAAAATATTTGCTGGTGCAAACTACACACGCCGCCTGATTCCGGTCGGGGTGCCTTCTATAGGTCCGAGCGGGAAATGAGGGTGGCGGAGGCGTAAAACCAACGCGGGAGGAGGTGTAATATTGGCGATAGTTTCGATGAAACAGTTACTTGAGGCGGGTGTTCACTTTGGACATCAGACCCGTCGCTGGAACCCGAAGATGGCTCCGTTTATCTTCACCGACCGCAACGGCATCTACATCATTGACCTGCAGAAGACCGTTCGTAAGATCGAGGAAGCGTACAACTTTGTGAAGCAGGTTTCCATGGAAGGCGGCACGGTTTTATTTGTGGGTACCAAGAAACAGGCTCAGCAGTCGGTATCCGAGGAAACCGAACGCTGTGGGATGTTTTATGTGAACCAGCGCTGGCTGGGCGGTATGTTGACCAACTTCCAGACCATCCGCAAGCGCATCGACCGGCTTAAGGAACTAGAACAGATGCAGGCCAGCGGTAAAATGGACGGACTTCCGAAGAAGGAAGTGGCCGAGCTGATGCATGAGAAGAACCGGCTGGAAAAGTACCTCAAGGGTATTAAGGACATGAAGAAGCTGCCGTCGGTGATGTTTGTCATCGACCCGCGCAAGGAGCGCATCGCAGTTGCTGAAGCACGCAAGCTGGGTATCCCGATCGTGGCCATCGTAGACACAAACTGTGATCCGGACGAGATTGACTATATCATTCCCGGCAACGATGACGCGATTCGAGCTGTGAGGCTGTTGACTTCTAGAATGGCGGATGCTGTACTGGAAGGAAGGCAGGGCGAGCAGTTGGAAGCTGAAGCGCAAGAAGGTTAGTAGGAAGGGTAGGGGCTCACGCCCCCTACCCTTTTTTCATTTTTTGGTGCGTTATTGATTCTTCTTTCGGTTATAATGAAAGCTAGGGAATTTTAGCGGAAAATTATGGCTATGGGGGTAGGATAACACAATGGATGTATCAGCTAAATCTGTAAAAGAACTTCGGGAAAGAACAGGGGCCGGCATGATGGACTGCAAGAAAGCCCTCGTGGAAGTGGGTGGCGATATTGAAAAGGCCATTGACTTACTGCGCGAGAAGGGGCTGGCCGCAGCAGCCAAGAAGGCGGGCCGGACAGCCAGTGAGGGTCTCGTGGACAGCTATATTCACGGTGTGGGCAAGATCGGCGTGCTGATCGAGGTCAACTGTGAAACGGATTTTGTGGCCAAGACGGATCAGTTCCGCGGTTTTGTGAGAGACCTGGCCATGCAGGTCGCGGCAGCTAAGCCGGAATACGTTTCCAGGGAAGAGGTTCCGGAAGAGATGCTAAACAGGGAGAGAAGTGTCCTACGGGCTCAGGCTCTTAACGAGGGCAAACCAGAGCAAATCGTGGAGAAAATGGTTGAAGGCCGGATTGAGAAGTTTTTCAAAGAGAATTGCCTGCTGGAACAGGCGTTCATCAAAGATTCCGATGTCTCAGTCCAGGATGTGGTAAAGGACGTTATTGGCAAACTAGGTGAGAACATTGTGGTGCGCCGGTTCGTCCGATACGAACTGGGAGAAGGCCTGTCCGATTAAAAGGGATTATGACCCATGGTGTCGAAAAATAGTTTCTTAAGAAAAAGCCTAGAACGGAGGCCGTTGATGATAGCTCCGAAATACAGGAGAATCATATTAAAGCTGAGTGGAGAGGCTCTAGCCGGAGACCAGGGTTATGGGATCGACCCGGAAGTCGTGAACTATATCGCATCGCAGATCAATGAAGTAATCCAACAGTTCCGGGTGGAGATTGCGATAGTGGTCGGCGGTGGAAACATCTGGCGCGGTGTGGCCGGTAGCACCAAGGGTATGGACCGGGCTGCGGCCGACTATATGGGGATGCTAGCGACCGTTATCAATTCCCTCGCTCTGCAAGATGCGCTGGAGAAGGTTAATGTAGATACCAGGGTGCAGGTTGCCATCGAGATGCGTGCCATTGCCGAGCCGTATATCCGCCGAAGGGCGATGCGGCATTTGGAAAAGGGACGCGCGGTAATTTTCGCGGCGGGAACCGGAAATCCCTACTTTTCTACCGACACCACTGCGGCGCTACGGGCGGCCGAGATTGAAGCTGAGGCCATTTTGATGGCGAAACGGGTTGACGGTGTTTACGATTCAGACCCCTTCAAAAACCCAAATGCTAAGAAGTTTGAACGCCTGACCTATATCGAGATGCTAAATATGGGTCTGGGTGTGATGGATGCCACTGCGGCATCACTATGTATGGAGAATAAGATCCCGCTGGTTGTCTTCAATATCAACGAGCCGGGTAATATTATGAGGGCCATTCTCGGTGAGAAGATAGGAACCTGCATAGGGAGTGATAGGTGATGCGCGAGATTATCGAAAACTCTGAACTGAATATGATGAAGACCATTGAGATCCTGAAGAAGGAGTTTGCTTCCCTGCGGGCAGGGCGTGCCACCCCCTCTCTGCTGGATCGGATTAACGTAGACTACTACGGCACGCCGACGCCGATAACTCAGTTGGCTACCGTTTCGGTTCCCGAGGGGCGCCTTCTGGTGATTCAGCCATGGGACAAGGGTGTCATTGCCGACATCGAGCGCGCGATTATGAAGTCTGACCTGGGGATCACTCCGGCTTCCGACGGTAACGTGATTCGCCTGGCGGTGCCCCAACTGACTGAGGAGAGGCGCAAGGAACTGGTCAAGTTCATTAAGAAGAAGGGCGAAGAAGGCAAGGTGGCCATCCGGAATGTCCGTCGCGACGCTATGGAGCAGTTGAAGGCTGCGGAGAAGAATGCCGGTTATTCCGAGGATGACCTTAAGCGTTACCAGGAAGAGGCCCAGAAACTGACGGATCGCTACGTCAAGGAAATTGATAAGGTCGTGGCCGAGAAAGAAAAGGAAGTCATGGAGATTTAGTCATGGCCATTCCTGATGTGCTGGGTTTTGAGTCCGAAGTAGCCGTGGAAGTTTTGGCTCAGCAGGGTTGGACATTCTCTGTCCTGACGACCCACCCCCCCCGCCGGGCCTGCCTGTCTGCAGAAAGAACCAGGGTGGTACGGGTGAGACAGACGGGGGAGCGGACTGTGGAACTGGTGGTAGCTCACGAGGGGATGGGCGAGGGATGCCCAAAACGTGAACCTACCTAAAAGAACCAGCACCTAGAAGGTGCAGTGCGCGCTGAGGGTATTGCCGGAGCAAACAATTAGGGAGACTTGTAATGACAATACGCCTTCGGGGTTCTCGAACTCTGAAAAGCTTGTATTTTGATACGAATCTAGGGATGTCTCAATTGGACTGTGTCCAATCAAAAATGCGCAGTGAGCCGCGGATCAGCGTTGACCGCCTGTTTGAGTGAGCGTAGCGAGCGAGTTCGGGTGGGAATCGGGGACAGGCTGGTTTTTCCTAGGAAATATTGCTCATATACTACTAGCCAGCATTGTGGTGAAGGATTAGGCTTTATGAAAAGGTTCAATCGGGAAAAAGATGTCTGTCCCCGATTCCCACCCCGAGCAGATTCCTCTGTCACGTACGTGTTTGTGGAGGCAATCCCGAAGGAAAGCGCACAACACCACACAACAATTTTCATCATTCGTGGTGCCGGTCGTTGGGCCGGAATGGGCGACTGTCCCGAAGACGGATTTGTAGTTGCATCAGGGCCCCCGCCACGGGGGCCTTTGTTGTAGAGAGGCGGTAGGTGCGTATGTTCAACAGGAAGTCACGTCAGAACAAACGAGCCATTGGAGAGCCTCAGGTCGACAAAGACAGGCTACCCATGCACGTGGCGATCATTATGGACGGCAACGGAAGATGGGCTAAACAACATAATCTCCCCAAAGTGATGGGCCACCGGGCGGGTGCGGAGTCTTTGCGGGACCTGGTGCGCTACTGTGCAGAGACAGGCATTCCGATATTGACGGCCTATGCTTTCTCCACCGAGAACTGGAAGAGGCCCCAGGACGAAGTCAGCAACCTGATGGGGCTTCTGGTGGAGTATCTGTATAAGGAAGTCGAGGAACTCAACGAGAACGATGTCCGGATCAGCAGTATCGGACAGGTTGACGCCCTGCCCTCCGAGGCCTATGAAGCCTTGATGGCGGCGGAGGAGAAGACCAAGGATAATAAACGGCTGACCCTGAACCTAGCACTCAACTACGGGGGACGCCTGGAGATCCTGGAGGCCGTCCGTAAGCTGGCCCACGATGCGGCCGCAGGGCGTCTTGATCCGGTCAGCATTGATGAAGCCCTCTTTTCCTCAGCTCTTTATACCGCTGGAATACCGGATCCGGATCTGCTGATTCGTCCCGCAGGCGATTTTCGAGTGAGCAATTTCCTGCTGTGGCAGATCGCCTACACTGAACTCTGGACGACCCCCGTATTATGGCCTGATTTCCGGCGTGCACACCTGGAAGAGGCGATCATTGAATACCAGCGCCGGGAGCGTCGCTTCGGGGGGAGGCATAACTGATGGGCACCCGAATCCTGACCGCCCTCATCGGTACACCGGTGGCACTACTGGCCGGCTGGTTCGGCGGCCTGCCCTTACTGGTCGCTACCGGATTACTAGTGTTGGTGGCCCAGAGTGAAATGGTACGCCTTTTGCGCGACTTAAGACCACACCGGGGAATGGTCTTTACCGGAGGATTAATCCTGATCGTAGTCGCATACGTTTTTGGTGAACGGTTCCCTGGTCCGGGCTTTGTGGGAGTTCTGGCTCTGGTTCTAGGGGCCATGGTCTTTTTCTACCCCCGCTTTTCGCCACAGGTGGTCGCAGGGACCTTGACTGCTGTTTTCTATCCGGCCCTGTTGCTGTATCTATTCTTGGTTCGGGGGCTACCAGACGGCTGGATCTGGTTGCTGATCCTCTTATTTGGAACGTGGGCTTTTGATACCTTTGGGTATTTGGTAGGGGTAAAACTGGGCCGCATCAGGATTACCCCTGAACTGAGTCCTAAGAAGTCTCTGGAGGGTCTGCTCGGGGGCATCGTCGGTACGGTTCTAATCGTGCAGGCCTTTGGCTATTTTCTGTTCGGTGGTTTCTCGTACGACCTGCTGCTACTCGGAGTGGCGTTGGCCCTGGTGGCTCAAGCTGGTGATCTGGTGGCCTCCGCCTTTAAAAGGCCGGCCGGAGCCAAAGACTCCGGCAACCTGTTGCCCGGTCACGGAGGCGTACTCGACCGCTTCGACAGTTTGATCTTCACCGCTCCTTTGGTATATCATTTTGTTGTCGTCTTCAGAATGACTTGAGGTGAAGGATTTGCCTGATTGGGTTAGGAAAACCGTCTGGATTGCCGGGGCATTGCTCCTGGTAACAGTAAACCTGATTATTTTTGCCGCCGTAGCGCGCTACCTGTTGCCCGTGTTGCTACCGTTCTTTGTGGCGGCCATCGTGGCGTTGCTGATCGAACCAGCGGTGGAGTTTTTGCAGAGGAAGGTTAAGCTGCCCCGGGGTGTGTCCGTTTTTGTGATGATGATTGTACTCTTCGGAACACTGGGTAGCCTGTTTTCCTGGGCTTTACTCCGGCTGATCGCCGAATTGGTACAGCTTTCGCTGCAGCTGCCTTCCTACATCAGAACCCTGGAACGTACTGCGGGCGGTCTGATTGAAGAAAGTCTCGAGGTCTACACCACCCTCCCGCCGGCGGTCGCTAACAGGTTGAATGATTTTCTGCTGTCCCTGGTGGTGACCCTTGAGTTGCAGCTGCGGTCAGCGGTTAATACCTCGCTGGGCTTGCTCTCCGGGGTACCGGTGCTGGTTTTGGTGATCATCGTGACCCTGCTGGCCACCTACTTTTTCAGTCGCGATCGGGAAGCGATCGTAGGCCTCTGGATGCGCACAATGCCGAAACCCTTCGGCGAGCGCAGCCTCCTTGTGGGCCGCCAGGGTTTCGGCGCCTTCATCCGTTTCCTGCGCGCCCAGTTCATCCTGGTCAGCATCACGGCGATTATCACCCTGGTCGGCCTGCTGATCATTGATGTTCCCTACGCGGTAATCCTGGCCCTTCTAACTGGGGTATTCGACTTTATCCCAATCCTTGGCCCGAGTACCATTTTTATTCCCTGGATCATTTGGTCGTTTGTATTTGGGTCTCAGACCTTGGCAATCAAACTCCTTTGCCTTTACGTGATCCTCTTTCTAGTACGGGGGTTCCTGGAGGCGAAGGTGGTCGCAATGAACCTGGGGGTGCACCCGTTAGCCGTGTTGGCGGCGATGTTTATCGGTTTGAACACCCTGGGCTTTCTCGGTCTTGTCCTCGGTCCAATTACGCTGATCATTGTCCAGGCGGCGGTCAAAGCAGGGATGGTTGCCTGGAAGGTGAATTAACTGGAGTATAAACGGTAAGATATTACAGTTGAGAGATACGGAAAGGGATATAATGAAGAGAGTAGCAATATTAGGTAGCACAGGATCCATCGGGCGTCAGGCGCTTGATGTAGTAGCCGCCCACAGCGACCGGATTGAGGTGGTCGGTTTAGCCGCAGGCCGGAATTGGGAGCTGTTGGCCGAGCAGGCGGACCGTTTTAAGCCGACTGTGGTCTCCGTGAGTCGGTTGGAGGATGCAGAACGGGTCAAGGCCCGTCTGGGGGCCGGTATTGAGGTTCTGCATGGGGAAGACGGACTGCGTGCCGTGGCCTGTGCTCGTGATGCCGATGTGGTGCTGGTGGCAATCACCGGGGTGGCGGCACTCCTACCCACCATTGACGCGATTATGATGAGCCGCAACATCGCCTTGGCCAACAAGGAACTGCTGGTCGCGGCGGGTATGATGATTACCGAGATGGCCAAAGGGATGGGCGTGCAACTACTACCCGTGGACAGTGAACACTCGGCTGTGTGGCAGTGCCTGCACGGCAGACAGACCGAGATCGCTGACATCGTATTGACTGCGTCCGGCGGTCCTTTCCGGGCGTGGCCGAGAGAGGCGATGCAGCGGACGGTCGCGGCCGATGCGTTAAAGCATCCGACCTGGTCAATGGGTTCCAAGATTTCCATTGACTCCGCTACTTTGATGAACAAAGGGCTGGAGGTTATCGAGGCTCGCTGGCTGTTCGACGTGGACTATGACCACATCGAAGTGCTGGTACATCCACAGAGCATCGTCCACGGGATGGCACGGCTTACGGACGGTACAGTGCTGGCCTGCCTAAGCATACCCGATATGAAGATACCGATCCAGTACGCCTTTACCTATCCGAAACGGTGGAAGATGGCGCTACCGGCTCTGGATCTGGCAGGCTTGGGGCATTTGGAGTTTGAAAGACCGGACTATGACCGTTTCCCGGGTCTGAAGCTAGCCTACGACGTGGGCCGCACTGCGGGGACTGCCCCCTGTGTTTTCAACGCCGCAAATGAGGTCGCGGTAAACGCTTTTCTGCGGGGTGGCATCGGCTATTTCGACATTGTGGCCACGGTTCAGGCGGTGCTTGACAAGCACGAAACCGTAGAGCGTCCGGGTCTGTCCGAGATCCTGGCCGCAGACCGGTGGGCTCGGGACTTAGCCGAGGAGACAATTAGGAGAGTGAATAGATAAATGACAACGGCCATAGCCGCAATCGTAATCTTCGGCATTCTCATCTTTATTCACGAGCTGGGACATTTTGCGGTTGCAAAGCGCGCAGGGATTTTGGTACACGAGTTTGCCCTGGGGTTCGGACCAAAACTTTTCAGCTTCAAGCGAGACGGAACGGAGTATGCTCTGCGCGCCGTACCGCTAGGGGGCTTTGTACGCATGGCGGGCATGGATCCGCACGAGGAAGATGTGGAGCGTCATCAAAGCTTCCAGCACAAACCCCTGTGGCAGCGCATGGCGGTAATCTTTGCGGGTCCCTTCATGAACTTCGTTTTAGCGGCCGTCCTCTTTGCAGTAATCTTTATGTTCAGCGGTTATCCGACGGCCTCCACCACTGTTCAGGATGTACTCCCGGAAAGACCGGCAGCAGCGGCGGGGATCGAACCCGAGGATCAAATTGTGGCCATCGACGGGCGCGAAATTGGATCGTGGGACGAACTCGTGGCTGAAATTAACGCCAGCGCGGGTACGCCGTTGATGTTTACCGTGGAACGTGACGGAAAAACGATCGACTTCACCATCACTCCGGAGCGTGTGGACGACCGGATACTGATCGGTATTCAACCACAAGCGGTTATGGAGCGGGTTGGCCCGGTGAAGGCCGTGACCGCAGGCGTGGAATACACCGTACGAGTTACGGCGTTGATTGTCACCATTCTGGGGCAGATCATCACCAATCAGGCACCGCTCGATGTCGGCGGTCCCGTACGGATTGTCAGTGAAATCGGTTTGGCCGCGGAGCAGGGTGTGGTTATGCTGCTCCAACTGGCGGCTTTCCTCAGTATCAACCTGGGGTTATTCAACCTCTTTCCGATTCCGGCCCTGGACGGCAGTCGCTTGATGTTCCTGACCTGGGAGGGGATTACGCGGCGACCGGTTAATCCGGAGAAGGAGAATATGTTCCACTTCGTCGGGTTTGCCCTGCTCCTGATGCTGATTTTGGTGATCACGTACAATGATATTCTGCAGCTCCTATAGCGAAGACAGTAGGGTTTCCTATGAAAGGCGGATTGCTTCTGCGACGGGTTAGCCGTGTTGTTAAGATCGGTAGTCTGGAAATCGGCGGGGGTGCTCCGGTTTCGGTACAGTCAATGACCAATACCGATACCCGGGACGTATCCGCCACCGTAAATCAGGTTCGCGAACTGACCGCCGTGGGATGTGAACTGGTTCGCCTTGCTGTTCCCGACGCCGCTGCGGCCCAAGCCCTGAGCGAGATCCGAAGGCAGGTTCCGGATGTGCCGCTGGTGGCGGATATCCATTTTGATTTCCGGTTGGCGATCGCTGCTCTGGAGGCGGGAGTGGATGGGTTACGTCTAAATCCGGGGAATATCGGGGGTCGGGACAAGGTGCGCGCCGTGGTCGATGCTGCGCGCGACCGTCAGGTGCCAATCCGCATCGGGGTGAATGCCGGCTCACTGGACAAGCACCTGCTTGCCCGCTACGGGGGGCCAACCGCCGAGGCGATGGTGGAGAGTGCTCTGGAGCACATTGCCATCCTGGAAGACCTCAACTACCCGGATATGAAGATATCCCTCAAGTCCAGCGATGTCCCTTTGATGTTGAAAGCCTACCGCCAGCTGGCCGGTCAGGTGGACTATCCATTTCACGTAGGGGTGACTGAGGCCGGTACCCTTCGGGGTGGACTAGTGAAATCAGCGGTCGGCATCGGGGTACTGCTGGCGGAGGGGATCGGTGATACGATACGGGTTTCCCTGACGGCCTCCCCACGACACGAGGTCTGGGCGGGGTACGAGATCCTGAAGACGCTTGGGCTCAGAAAACGAGGCGTGGAACTGATTTCCTGTCCCACCTGCGGTCGTACTGAAATCGACCTGATCAGCATTGCCGAAGCAGTGGAAGAAAAGCTACAGGGGGTCACGAGGCCGCTGAAGGTCGCGGTAATGGGTTGCGTGGTGAACGGGCCAGGAGAGGCCCGCGAGGCTGACGTCGGCATTGCCGGAGGGCGGGGTGTAGGGCTACTGTTCCGAAAAGGGCAGGTCTTGCGTACTGTACCTGAATCTGAACTGGTGGAGGCCTTGATGGCGGAAATAGATGCATTGGAGACTGATTTGAACGAATAGGGGGCTTTTCGAGAGTGCGATTTTCCGAATACCTGGTTCCGACCCTGCGAGAAGTACCGGCGGAAGCCGAGATTGTCAGTCACCAGCTGTTGTTGCGGGCCGGCTTCATACGTAAGGCGGCATCCGGTGTCTATACCTATCTGCCGCTGGCATTCCGGGTGTTGGCCAGGATCAAGGCCATCGTTCGGGAGGAAATGGACCGCGCCGGTGGTCAGGAGATTGGGCTACCGATCATCCAGCCAGCCGAGTTGTGGCTGGAGTCCGGACGGTGGAATGTGTACGGCCCTGAGCTGTTCCGGCTAAAAGACCGCCACGGGCGTGACTTCTGCCTCGGGCCAACCCACGAGGAAATTATCACGGAGTTGGTGAAGGGTGACCTGCGCTCGTACAAGCAGTTGCCGCTGCTAATATACCAAATTCAGAACAAATACCGGGACGAGCGTCGACCACGATTCGGGCTGATGCGCGGGCGTGAGTTCATCATGAAAGACCTCTACTCATTCGATCGGGATGAGGCCGGTTTGGACGCCAGCTACCGCAAGATGTACGATGCCTACACCCGCATCTTTGAGCGGTGTGGCCTGGAGTTTAGGCCGGTTGAGGCTGATTCGGGGCCGATCGGAGGCAGCGTCAGTCATGAGTTCATGGTGCTGGCCGACTCGGGTGAGGGCACGGTGGTGTACTGCCCGGATGCCGGATGTGGATACGCGGCTAACATCGAGAAGGCTATCGGCCGGCCCGCGCTGTCTGGAGCGGACGAAGAACTGGCCCCCAGAGAAGAGGTAGTCACTCCGGGGCTGAAGACGGTAGATCAGGTCACCGCCTTCCTGGGGGTGGGTGCCGAGCGCCTGGTCAAGACCTTGCTCTACGAAGCGCCGGATGGGGTGGTTGCCGCTTTGGTGCGGGGAGATCGGGAAGTAAATGAAATCAAACTCCAGAACCTGATCGGCGTTGATCAACTGGAAATGGCTGATGCCGAGATCGTCAGGCGGGTTACCCGGGCTCCGGTCGGTTTCACCGGTCCGGTGGGGCTCGACGTGGAAACGATTGTGGCTGACGAGGAAGTAATGGTGATGGTCAACTGTATCACCGGGGCGAACAAGGCCGATACGCATTACCGGAATGTCAACCCGGGCCGCGACTTCAAGCCCGACCTTACGGCCGATATCCGGGTTGTGGACGATGGGCAGGTCTGCGCCCGCTGCGGTGCGGTGCTACAGTCCCGCCGTGGTATTGAAGTGGGACAGGTGTTCAAGCTGGGTATTAAGTATTCTAAATCCTTACACCTTACCTACCTAGACGAGCAGGGTGAGGAGCGACTGGTGGTAATGGGTTGTTACGGCATCGGTGTTTCGCGCACAATGGCTGCGGCCGTGGAACAGAACTATGACGCCGATGGCATCATTTGGCCGGTATCAATTGCGCCTGTTAAGGTGGTTGTAGTTCCGGTAAACATGAAGGAACAGACTCAAGTGGAATTAGCTGAGAGGGTGTACCGGGATCTTTGGGCGGCTGGTATCGATGCGATGCTGGACGACCGTGCGGAACGCCCCGGGGTGAAGTTTAAGGATGCTGACTTGGTGGGCTATCCGGTACGCGTGACTGTGGGCAAGAAGGCAGTTGACGGAGAGGTTGAGGTGCTGCGCCGCCGCACCCGTGAGATGCAGGTGGTACCCGTGAAGGAGCTTGTGGAAGCCGTCAAGAAGGTTCTAGCTGAAGGGTAAGGAGTCCCCCATTCAGGTCCAACGACCGGTACCACGAATGATGAAAATGGTTGTGTGGTGCTGTGCGCTTTCCTGAGGGATTGCCTCCACAAACACGTACGTGACAGAGGAATCTGCTCTGGGCGGGAATCGGGGACAGGCTACTTTTTCTAGTATGTAAGACACATCCCCGTTCTAAGCCTTCTATGATACAAAACGATAGATGGTATGGTAGATTACGTCGCGAAATAGTTGCCTGTCCCCGTTTCCTGCCCGGCTACGCTCCCTCAGACAGGCGGCCGACGCTGATCCGCGGCTCCACTGCGCATTTTTTGATTAGACACAGTCCAATTGAGACATCCCTAGATTCGTATCAAAATACAAGCTTTTCAGAGTTCGAGAGCCCCGAAGGCGTATTGTCATTACAAGTCTCCCTAATCGTTTGTTCCGGCAATACCCTCAGCGCGCCCTGCACCTTCCAGGTGTTGGTGTTTTCGAGGTAGTAAAGTTGTGACTACGCAGCCACGGGATGGACTTGTCGCATCTAGGGGTTGGGATAGTGGCGGTTTGACATTCATTAAATCGCACCTACATAATGATAGTATCCTGGTTGACGGGATAGGCAAGGGGGAGTGAATAGAGAATGGGTTTCGTAATTGCACATCGGCGTCATTTTGCGCTTTTGATCATGCTGGCGTTCTGCTTGGCGTTTCTCCCCGTACCGTTGGCCCAATCCGGTGCTCCAGCTTCGGAACTCGGAAATGAGAACATCGTGGTGCTCAGGGTGGACGGCCCGATCGTACCGGTCGTAGCCCGCTATCTGGAGCGAGGGTTGGAGTATGCCCAGGAACAGAAGGCGCACGCGGTAATCATTGAGCTGAATACCCCGGGCGGGCTTTTGGAAACGACCAACGATATGGTGCGGCAGATCATGAACCAACCCATGCCAGTCGTAGTCTATGTTTCCCCGGCTGGTGGCTGGGCCGGGTCGGCTGGGACGTTTATTACCATCGCTGCTGATGTGGCGGCCATGGCACCGGGCAGCCGGATCGGGGCCGCCCATCCGGTGGGAGGCCAGGGTGAGGAGATCCAGGGGCCGATGGCCGACAAAATCACTGAGGATACTGCGGCTTGGATACGGAGCATCGCTGAAACTCGCGGCCGAGATGCGGAAAAGGCCGAGCTGGCCGTAATTGAAAGCCGTTCCTATACTGATAACCAGGCCAAGGAGTTTAACCTGATCGACATCCAGGCCCGGGATATGGATGACCTCCTAAAACAGCTGGATGGATGGCAGGTGACACTTATTTCCGGCGTGGAACAGGAGATCGGGACCGAGGGCCGCGCCCTGGATCGGCAGGAAATGACCAGTGGTGAACGATTCCTGTATGCCCTGTCCAACCCGAACATCGCCTACCTCCTGCTATCCATCGGAATGCTGGGACTGCTGTTGGAGTTCTATAACCCCGGTTCGATTTTCCCTGGGGCGGCCGGCGGGTTGGCTTTGTTGGTGGCGTTGTATTCGCTCGGCACCCTGGAGGCCTCCTGGAGTGGTATTCTCCTGATTATGCTGGGGTTTGTGTTATTCGGTCTGGAGTTATTCGTCGCTAGTTTCGGTTTTCTGACAGCGGGAGGGGTGATTTCTATCATATTAGGTTCGTTTATGCTCTTTGCCGGTAATTCACCAGCATTTGCCGTGAACTGGGGTGTTGTTGCTGGTGTTGTGGTCAGCCTGGTGGCTTTTGTAGTCATTGCCGTTCAGGCGGTCGTCAAGGCCCAGAAGCAGAGAACCACGACCGGTGCTGAGGCATTTATCGGGGACACCGGATGGGTTGTAACACCTTTGGATCCGACGGGCGAGATTTCGTTCCAGGGCGAGCGCTGGACAGCGATTGCGGAGGACAGTCCGATTGAGTCCGGTGTGGAGGTCGAGGTCTTGCGTCAGAAAGGACTTAGGCTCTACGTTAAACGGGCCGAGGACGGAAACCGGGGTTAGAACCGAATTGCGGTATAGCAATTTGTGGTATACTATTCAGAAAAGGAGGTCGATCGAATATGTTTGAGTTTTTGGCTTTTTGGGGCGTAATTATCGCATTTGTAATCTTTTTCTTCTCCTCGGCGATCAGGATCGTCCAGGAGTACGAACGCGGTGTTATTTTCCGCTTGGGTCGGTTCGTCGGAGCCCGGGGTCCCGGTCTGTTCTTCATCATCCCGATCATTGAGCGCATGGAAAAGGTGGATCTGCGTGTAGTCACCGCTGATGTGCCGACGCAGGAGGCGATCACTAGGGACAACGTAACCGTGAAGGTTAACGCCGTGATTTACTTCCGGGTGGTCGATCCCGGGAATGCAGTGCTGAAGGTACTCGATCATGTCCGCGCCACTTCCCAGTTGGCACAAACCACCCTGCGCAGCGTGCTGGGTCAGTCCGAACTGGATGAACTGCTGGCCAATCGGGACCAAATCAACACGCGCCTGCAGAAGATCATTGACGAGGGTACCGAACCGTGGGGTGTAAAAGTGAGCTTGGTTGAAGTGAAGGACGTGGAACTGCCGCAGTCCCTCCAAAGGGCGATGGCCGCTCAGGCGTCAGCGGAACGTGAACGGCGGGCGAAGGTTATTCACGCCGACGGTGAGTTTCAGGCCAGCGCTAAGCTTGCGGAGGCCGCTGCAGTGTTAAGGGCCGAATCCGGTGCAATGCAGCTTAGGTATCTACAGACACTGACTGAGATCTCCGGGGACAAGTCCAATACCATTGTGTTCCCGCTGCCGATGGATCTGATCAACAATATTCTAGACCGAATGCCCGCACCGAAAGAGTAGTGAACAGGGGTGCTGTTTAGCAAGCCGCCCGCAATCGCGGGCGGCTTGCTGCGCTTAGATTAGTGTCCTGCCCCTTGCCTAACGTGCGGTGAAAGTCCTGGGAAAGCGAAGCTTGACCAATGCGGTAGGGTTTGTCAAGATATAGGGGGAAAGTTAATCAGTTTACTAACTAATTTGCTGTGGTTGTTTCGATCGGGAAGGGGGATTCAATTATGGTATTTAGGTGTAGGATATGCGCTTACGAGCATCACTGCACCTATGCGCCCCGGAGATGCCCCCGATGTGGTTCCCCTAAGGACAAGTTCAGTCTTCTGGAGGAAAAACCGTTAAAAGGAGGAGAATCGAAAATGTCAAAGGAAATGAGCACCTGGACCTGCATGATTTGTGGTTATGTCTACGATCCGAGTCAAGGTAGTGACGGAGTTGAACCGGGAACACCATTTGAGTCGCTACCGGATGACTGGGTTTGCCCAGTTTGCGGCGCTGCTAAGGATGCCTTTGAGCAGAACTGAGGGAGATGATGGTATTGAAAGCAATAGGCATAGCGGCGGGTATCGATTGGGTGGGCGTGCGCAATCCAGACCTGCGTGTATTCGACATCGTGATGCATACGGAAGAGGGAACCACTTACAATGCTTACCTAGTTCGGGGTGAGAAGACGGCGCTGATCGAAACGGTCAAACTCGGGTTTCTCGATGAGATGCTGGAACGAATCAGTTCCATCACCGAGTTGTCCAAAATCGACTATATCGTCCTTAACCATACCGAACCGGATCATTCCGGATCACTCGGTTTGTTGCTGGACCTAATGCCGCAGGTCGAGGTACTCGGATCCAGAGCGGCTATCAAGTTCGCCTCCCAAATCATTAACCGGGAGTTTAGGCACCGGGTTGTGGCGGACGGTGAGGAGTTGGATTTGGGCGGACGCACCCTCCGGTTCTTGGCGGCCCCCTTTCTGCACTGGCCGGACTCCATATTCACTTATGTTCCCGAGTCTAAGGTGCTCTTCTCATGTGATGCGTTCGGTACCCATCACAGTGGCGAGGGGTTGTTCGATGATCGGATCGGAGATTTTGGAGCCACCATGCGGTATTACTACGATGTGATCATCAGTCCCTTCCGGAGTTATATGCTGAGCGCCATTGCCAAGATTCGCCCGCTCGACATCGAAGTGATTGCTCCCAGCCACGGTCCCGTCCTGCGCACCGACCCTTGGCGGTACGTAGATCTCTACGAGAAATGGGCCCGTGAAGCTAGCCCCAGGGAAACTCCATCGGTTGCCGTGGTGTACAGCTCGGCCTACGGATACACAAGGGCACTGGCTGAGGAGATTGCCGCCGGGATAAGAGCGGAAGGAATCCAGGCCGACCTGATTGATGCCCAAGTGGTGCCACCGGGAGAAGTCGCAGCCAAAATTGAGGCGGCAGACGGCGTTTTGGTCGGATCCCCCACCTTCAACAGGGACGCGGTGCCACCAATATGGTTCGTCCTTGCCCACGTTTCGGTGATCACTAACCGCGGAAAGCCTGCTGCAGCCTTTGGATCATACGGCTGGAGCGGTGAAGCCGTGAAACTGATTGAACAGCGCCTGACCGGATTGCAGCTGAAAGTGGTTGAGCCCGGCCTGAGGGTCAACTTCGCCCCGACGGATGCGGATCGGTCCGAGGCGAGAGAGTTTGGAAGCCGTTTTGCGGGATACCTCGCAAAATAATCATACATAAGGGGGAAGAGGAGCATGGCAACTGGTGTGGATGAGGTTTACAAGTGCCAGGTTTGTACCAACGTAGTCATCGTTAAGAAGAGCGGTGTCGGAGTTCTGGTCTGTTGTGGAAAACCGATGCAACCGACTAAGGAATAATAAACGCATTAAAGGAGAATTAATGAGAACGTAGAGGACCTCCCGATTATGCGGGAGGTTTCTCTGCATAGCAGGAATTCCGTCGGACAGTCGAGAATTAAACAGAACAAGAACACCTCCGAGCCCAGTTTCCTACCGTTATGAACCACGGATCTGGGCCGATAGGGTATATTGGGAAACCGGTATGCCTCCCGGGATTGGAAAGGATGGTGCGTAAAATGGGATTTAAGCCATGCCGGGCGTTGCTATGTACCGAATGCCTGGTTTTTGTGTGCCCAGGTTTGGGAGGTGTGCTCCGTGCGTGATTGCTATCAGCGAAAGATCACCTACCTCCGAGTCTCGGTCACTGAGCGGTGTAATTTTAGGTGCTTCTACTGTCGTCCGCGTGAAGGAGGGGCTTGCTCCGGGTCAGACATCCCCCTTGGACACGTGGTGCGTGTGGTTGAGGCTGGGACGTTGGTCGGGATTCGCAAGGTACGGCTGACCGGCGGGGAACCTTTGGTACGGAAGGATATTACGGAGATTACAGCATCGATTGCTGGTATGGATGGGATTGACGACGTCGCGCTGACCACCAACGGGTCTCTTCTGCGGCGTTATGCTCCGGCGTTGCACCAAGCCGGCCTAAGACGGGTGAATATCAGTCTGGATACTTTGAAACCAGACCGTTTCCAAAGGATTACCTGCAACGGCCGCTTTGAGGAAACCTGGGACGGGATTGAGGCCGCGCTTGAGTACGGTTTGCATCCGGTCAAGTTGAATACTGTGGTTATGCGCAATGTCAATGACGACGAGATTCTGGATTTTGTCAGACTTACTGAGCGGCTACCCCTACACGTGCGTTTCATTGAGGTAATGCCGATTGGGAAAAGCAGCAAAACTGCCAAAGGCCAACTGGTCACTGCAGAAGAGATAAGGCAAAAATTGGATTCCGAGTATAGTAACCCGGAGCCGATTAAATCAGTGGGGGGCGACGGCCCAGCCCGCTATTGGAAGGTTCCTGGAGCACCGGGGACCGTTGGATTCATTGCCCCGCTTTCCGGGTATTTTTGTGACTCCTGTAACCGTTTGAGGCTAACCTCCAGCGGAACATTGCGGCCTTGTCTCTGTCAGGGTGACGAGCTGGACCTCAATGAGGCCCTTAATCGGGGTGCCGACCGGGCGGAACTGGCGGCACTGATAGCGGAGGCTATTACCAGGAAGCCGCGTGGACATGCTGACGACACCATTGAGCCGGTGGTGGATCGGTTGATGTCACAAATTGGAGGCTAAGCTTGACAGTGTCTCCCTACCGAGCCTATAATCCTGACTTTGACAGCAAAAGAGGAGG